>Ga0302320_10002043_pt1 | contig 48042 bp, 43 predicted proteins | sample Bog_T0_3_FD_202130 | JGI IMG/M metagenome (GOLD analysis project Ga0302320, IMG submission 202130) | Peat permafrost microbial communities from Stordalen Mire near Abisko, Sweden - Bog_T0_3 | ecosystem: Environmental > Terrestrial > Soil > Wetlands > Peat | place: Sweden: Abisko, Stordalen Mire... | reverse complement strand
CAGAACTCCTGATGTCGCCCCGCAATTTCAGCCCGGCGGGGAAAATGGGCTGAGCCATTCCTTTCGATGGCGAGAGCTTCGCAGGTGGGGCAGGCGGTGCTCGCCTTCGCTCGATCCTATTCGAGCAGCGGGGCTCTAATTCGGCGCGGTTGGGCAGGCGAGCACCGCCTGCCCAACCTGTGGGCTCATTGCAAATTCCACGACATCAGGAGTTTTGAAGAACCGCTTGCTTGCGCGCGCGGCTCGGAAAGCGCCGCGACGATTCCACGGGACCTGTTACCGAGCCGGGCTCAGAGGGTGCTCCGTCAGGAAGCGTTGCTGCTCCGCCGCATGGCCGTTTCGCGACAGAAACCAGCTATTGGCTCTTTTGAAGCGCCTCCGGCGCTATCTGTTCTTTGTCCTTCTCAGCGTTTCCGCGTCTCTGCGGTTAATCTTGCCGCTCCGGAGTTACCCCGATCGATCAAGGCCGACGGCAGTCGGCGCTGGAGCTCTGTGGTGAATGCTGCCTACTCGAAGCGAATACCCTGCGCCAGCGGCAATTGCGTCGACCAGTTGACGGTATTCGTCTGTCTCCGCATGTAAGCCTTCCACGCGTCGCTGCCCGACTCACGGCCGCCGCCCGTCTCCTTTTCGCCGCCGAACGCGCCGCCGATTTCCGCCCCGCTCGTGCCGATATTCACGTTGGCGATTCCACAATCGCTGCCGCGATGGCTGAGGAATGTTTCCGCCGAGATCAGGTTATTGGTGAACATCGCCGACGAAAGACCCTGCGGCACGTCGTTGTGCCAGTGGATCGCCTCGTCCAGATGGTCGAACTCCACAAGGTACAGGATGGGCGCGAAGATCTCTTCCTTCAGGATCGGCATATCGGGACGCGCGCGTACCAGCGTGGGCTCCACGAAGCATCCCGTGACGTGGCCGCCGCCCGCCAGGATTTCGCCGCCTTGTTCGCGGATGCGCCGGACGCCGTCCAGCATGTCGTCCACTGCGCGGTGGTTCACCAGTGGACCCATCAGCGTCCCTTCTTCCAGCGGGTGGCCGATTTTCACCTGCCGGTAGGCGTTCACCAGTGCGCTGGTCATCTTGCCGGCGATGCCGCGCTGCAGAAACAATCGCCGTGTAGTGGTGCAGCGCTGGCCCGCCGTTCCCACCGCGCCGAACAGTACCGCCCGCAGCAGCAGATCGATATTGCAGTCGTCCATGGCGATGATGCCGTTGTTGCCGCCCAGTTCCAGAATGCTCCGGCCCAGCCGCCCGGCGACCACTTCGGCCACATGCCGGCCCACGACGGTGGACCCGGTGAAGCTCACCAACGGAATTCGCCGGTCGCGGACGAGCGTCTCGGCGATGGGGTCGCTCTTGCCAATCACCAGGTTGAAAATGGCCTTCAGGCCGTGCCGGTCGAGCACGCGGTTGCAGATTTTCTGCACCGCGATGGCCGTGAGCGGCGTGTCCGAAGAGGGCCGCCACAGTACGCAGTCGCCGCACACCGCCGCGATCATGGCGTTCCAGGCCCACACCGCGACGGGGAAATTGAACGCGCTGATCACGCCCACGATTCCCAAGGGGTGCCACTGCTCGTACATGCGATGCCCCGGCCGCTCGCTGTGCATGGTGAGCCCATAGAGTTGGCGCGAAAGGCCGACCGCAAAATCGGCGATATCGATCATCTCCTGGACTTCGCCGCACCCTTCGGCCAGGATTTTTCCCATCTCCAGCGAGACCAGCTTCCCCAGGTCGTCTTTCGAGGCGCGCAGTTCGTTGCCGATTTCGCGTACGATCTCGCCGCGGCGGGGAGCCGGCATCATCCGCCAGTCCAGGAACGCCCCGGTTGCGCGTGCCACTACGCTTTCATAGTCCGCCGGTCCAGCCAGTTGGATTTTGGCGAGCGGCTCGCCGGTGGCCGGGTCCATGGATTCCAGTTGACCGCCGGACGGACCGGCGATCCAGTCGCCATGGCAGGCGCCGGAATTCACTGGCTCGATGTGCAGTTTTTCCAGGATCTCGGGGATCTGATTCTGCGTGGTGAACACGCTACTATTCTAGCCCCGGGGCCATCGGCGCGCGATCAAACTGCGACCCCTTCGGCTGCTTGCGCGACCTGCTCCACGAGTCTCGTGCGCGGCTGAAAACGGAAAAGCGGGCATAAGTACGTGCGGCCAGCGGAGTGAAACTCCACTTCATAGGTGTCGGCTCCCGAGTCGACTTCGGCCTGCGAGCGCCTTCGGATCCGGCAGCGGCTTATCAAAGTGCCGGGCCGCATCGCGACCTCGGACCGCCCGCCAATCTCCCGCGCTTCCAGTGGACTGATAATTTCGCACAACAAGAACCCCCGTCCCGGCACTGCCTGCTCGACAGCCGCACTCACGCCTAACCTCGGTTTGCCGGGTCTCTGAGCTCCTGCTTGGTTATGACGACTACGTTACCGTACCGCCGCACGCCCGCGCGCCCAGGAAGGGTATCTCTCGGACAGTGCGGTTGATTCAGAAACCGAGGTCCTCCACCGGCTGTTTCCCCGGAGCAGCACCGCTCCCTGGCGGTCGCGGCTCGGTAACAAGTCCCGTGAAATCATCGCAGTGTTTTCCGAGCCGCGCGCGCCAGCAAGCGGTTCTTGCCGTTTGAAGTGAGTTTCGCGACAGAGACTAGTCTAATAGCCAACAGCTCTTCACCGACAGCCGCCCAAATCGCTCGTTGCATTCAGTCGCTCCCTGGACCGCGCCTTGATGCGGCGCCCCGGCTCTTCATTGACTGTATCGGTTGGCGGCGCGTCCAGTCCGGCAGCGACCGCGGTGCGGAACCCGTCAGGAAAGACAAACCAATCGGCGGCGACAGGACGACTTACACCGCCGCTAACGCCCGAAACACCCGCCCTTGCGAGGCCGCGACCCCGGCATGCGTCACATACCCGTTGTAAGTATTCACGCCCTTCTTCAGCGCCGCATGACGCTCGCAAGCGCCTTCCAAACCGTGATTCGCCAGTTCCAACAAATAGGGGAAAGTCGCATTAGTCAGCGCAAAAGTAGAAGTGTGCGGCACCGCGGCCGGCATGTTAGACACACAATAGTGCAGTACGCCGTCTACTAAGTAGACCGGCTCCGTATGAGTAGTCGCATGCGACGTTTCGAAGCAGCCGCCCTGATCGATCGCCACATCCACCACCACCGCTCCGCGTTTCATGGTGGCGATCATCTCGCGCCGCACCAGCCGCGGCGCCGACGCCCCGGGAATCAGGACCGCGCCCACCACCAGGTCGGCCGTCTTGAGGTTCTCGGTGATGGTCCACACGTTCGACGCCAGAGTGCTCACCTTCCCGTTGAAAATGTCGTCCAACTGGCGCAGGCGATTCAGATTGCGGTCGATAATCGTCACGCGGGCGCCCATTCCGACCGCGATTTTGGCGGCGTTGGTGCCCACGGTACCGCCACCCAGGATCACCACGTTGGCAGGCGCCACGCCCGGCACGCCGCCCAACAGAATGCCGCGTCCGCCGTTGGGTTTTTCCAGATACTGCGCGCCCACCTGGACCGCCATGCGTCCCGCCACCTCGCTCATGGGCGTGAGCAGCGGCAGGCTGTTGTCGCTTTCGAGAATGGTCTCGTAGGCCACGCCGTTCACTTTGGATGAGAGCAGGCGGTCGGTGAGATCGGGGAGCGGCGCCAAGTGCAGGTAGGTGAACAGGATCAGCCCGGGCCGGAAGAACTCGTACTCGGCCTTCTGCGGCTCTTTCACTTTCACCACCAGATCGGCGCGCTTCCAGACGTCCGCGGCCGAATCCAGAATGGCCGCGCCGGCCTGCATGTATTCGCGATCGGCGATCGAACTGCCCTCGCCGGCATGCGTCTCCACCAGCACTTCGTGCCCCGCTTCCCGCAAGGCGATGACGCCGCTGGGCACCAGGCCAACCCGCGTCTCGTGGTCTTTGATTTCTTTCGGAACGCCGATAATCATGAGGACTGTCTCCAGAATTCAGATTAGCACCACGCAACGGTGGTAGGGCCAGCGCGGGGTGCTATTTCGGGGACAGGCTACATAACCTCGAAATAGAGTTTCGAGGTTATGTAGCCTGTCCCCGAAATAGCCGGCCCGCTAGAATGGTGAGTCTCGATGACCAACTCGCCTCTTCGCTACCGCCTCCTGGTAATCGCCGCCGCGGCCCTGTTTTCCACAGGCGGGGCGGCCATCAAGGCGGCTTCCTTCGGGGGATGGCAGATCGCCAGTTTTCGTTCGGCCATTGCAGCGGTGTTTCTCCTGGCCGTCATTCCGGAATCGCGCCGCCAGTGGCGCTGGCGCATGCTGCCGGTGGCGGCGTGCTACGCGGCCACGCTGATTTCCTTCGTTCTGGCCAACCGCCTCACCACTGCCGCGAACGCCATCTTTCTGCAATCGGCCGCGCCCCTCTATGTCCTGCTGCTCGGACCGCTTCTGTTGCGGGAGCCGATCCACCGCCGCGACGTAACTTTCGTGGCCGCGGTGGCGTGCGGGATCGCCTGTTTTTTTATCGGTTCGCCGCACGCCGGAGCGACGGCGCCCGACCCCAGGCACGGCAACCTCTTCGCGATTGCCAGTGGCCTGGCATATGCCTTCATGCTCGTCGGTCTGCGCCGCTTGTCGCGCCACGATCAGGGAGGCAACGGCATCGCGACGGTGGCCATCGGCAACCTCATCGCGTGTGCGGTGGCGCTGCCCTTTGCCCTGCCGGCCCCGTCCTTCGCCGCCAAAGACGTGGCCGTGCTGTTATACCTCGGTACCATTCAGATCGGCGTGGCGTACTTGTGCCTCACGCGCGGAATCCGTCACGTTCCGGCCGTCGAGGCCACCACGCTGCTGATGGCCGAGCCCGCCCTCAGCCCCGTGTGGACCTGGCTGGTGTACCGCGAAACGCCGGGAGCCTGGGCGTTGGCCGGCGGCGCGCTAATCGTCTCCGCCACCCTCTGGAACACCTGGCAGGCGCAAGCCGCTCGCGCAGGCCCGCGCGACTAACTTTTCCGGGTGCTCAGCGTCCATGACATACTGACATCAGAATGGCCAAAGTCCTCATAGCCGGAGGCGGGCTCGCCGGTTTGTCGGCGGCTGCCGCACTAGGTGGCGCCGGCTACGACGTCGAACTGTTTGAGGCGCGGCCGTTCCTCGGCGGCCGTGCCACATCTTATACGCTGCCCAACGCGGCCGGAGACGATACGGGGACCGAGACGATCGACAATTGCCAGCACATCCTGCTGCGCTGCTGCGTCAACCTGCTGGATTTCTACACTCGCCTGAACGTCCGCGACCGCATCAAGTTCTACCGCGAATTCTACTTCCTGGAGCCCGGCGGCCGCCTTTCCATCCTGCGGCGGGGCCGCTTCCCCGCTCCATTCCATTTCGCCGGCTCGTTTCTGCGCCTGCATTGCCTCGACCGGCACGACAAGATGGGCATCGCCAAGGCCCTGCTGGCCATTCGCCGCGAGCGCACCCGCCGCAAGGATCTGGACCGCATCAGCATGCTCGACTGGCTGCTGCAAAAGCGCCAGACGCCGCGCGCCATCGATCGTTTCTGGCGCCAGATCCTGGTAAGCGCGGTGAATGAGGACCTGGAGCGCATGGCCGCCATCCACGGCTTCCAGGTCTTTTGGCTGGGTTTTATGGCGCGCGCGGATTCCTACGAGATGGGGATTCCCGCGGTACCGTTGGGGCAACTCTATTCCACCGGCGCATGGGACCGTGTGGGCAACGTCAGGATGCACTTTCGCGAGCCGGTGGAACGCATCGATGCTTCCGGATTCGTGGTAGGCGGGGAACGCCGCACGGCCGACTACTACGTGTGCGCGCTGCCCTTCGAACGGCTGGAAGCGGTGGGACTGCCGGCTCCCAAGCTGGAGCATTCTCCCATTACCGGCGTGCATCTGTGGTTCGACCGCGAAGTGACTACCCTGCCGCATGCCACACTGCTCGACCGCACCATGCAGTGGATGTTCAACAAAGACAGTGGCCGGTACCTGCAGATGGTGGTGAGCGCTTCCCGCGATCTGACTCCGCTGTCGCGCGGGGAAATTATCGATATCGCTATCGGCGATCTGCGCCTCTATTTCCCGCGCGTCCGCGACGCGCACCTGGTGAAGGCCCACGTGATCAAGGAGCAGCGGGCCACCTTTTCGGCCGCCCCTGAGACCGAGCACCTGCGGTCCACGCCGGATTGCGGTATCGCCAATGTATTCCTGGCGGGGGACTGGACGCGCACCGGTTGGCCGGCCACCATGGAAGGCGCCGTCCGCAGCGGCTACATTGCGGCCGAATGGGTGGCGCAGGCGGCCGGCAAACCTGCCAAGTTCGTGGTGGAATAGCAGCTTTCGGCACGGGCGCCGCGCCGAGGCGCGTCAAAAGCTGCCAACTGACAGTTTGACCTATGACGATCTTCATAGAAATCTTTCGTAGACATGTTTGCGCCAGACCTGATCTTCTCTTGTGCAATCCGGCTGTCGCCCTTGATGGTGTAATTATGCACACCGGCCGAACAGGCATCGACACGTCAGCGAACTTCTGAAACGGCGTACTTGGCTACTTTCTGTCGCGAAACTTAAGAGACCGCTCCCTGGCGGTCGCGGCTCGGTAACAGTCGCGCCTGATTCCACGAGACTTGTTACTGAGCCGCGACCGCCAGGGAGCGGTTTTGCCGTTACGAGCCGGAGTTTCGCGACAGAAACCAGCTACTTGACCGTGATATTTACAGCCGGACTGGAGACTCCGCCAACGGTCGCTACCACCTGCTGCACCCCTGGCGCCACCGATGTGGGGAGCGTGAATGTCACCTGCGTCACGCCAAACTGATTGGGCGCGAGGCCCATGCTTTGTATGAATGCCGGTACTCCGCCAACCGTCACCGAGACCGGCAATCGCGGCTTGTAAGTGCTAGCCGACGTGGTGGGCGCGTAGCCTGTGGGTATTGAGTTGGAGACTTGGCCGGCGCCAACCATTTGAAGCGACATCGTCCCGCCCTGAGCCACAATGGGAGTGGGAGACAAGTTCCCGCTGGCGTCCGCAAAGATACCTGGGGCCGCTGAGGAAATCGGAAACTGGAATCCGGCAATCTGCCCGTTGTTGTTAATTCCCAGGACCGCCGGACCGGCTCCCGCTTCATACGGAATCTGGATGTTGACCTGTGTGGGCGAGACATATGCCACCGGCGCCGCGATCCCGTTGACCGCGGCGGTAACACCGTCGAGGGAGTAGGGCAGGGAATTGCCGGTAGCTGTGTCCGTAGTGTTCGCCAGGTTCGCGCCAAACACCGCGATCACCATACCGGGGCTGACAACAGTGGAATAAGTGGCGGGACTGGCAATACTGGTGACGGCCGCTCCGGACGGGTTACTGCCCAGCACAAACATGGTCGGAACGTTGACGGTCTGCGGCACACCGCTGGAGGATTGGATAACCAGGTTGGCCCGGTAGGCGCCCGGCTCGAAGCCCGCACCGTTTGCCGTCAAAGCCACCTGCGCCGAGCCCGTACCGGAGAACTGCGAAGCTCCCAGCCAGGCCGTAGTTCGATTGGCGGGGAACACCGACGCCGTCCATGTGGCGTTGGGGTCGGCGAGGTCGATTGCCAGTGTGGCCTGCGCGCTCTGACCGGCCATGCCGATGCTCGCCGGCGCGACCGAAAGTTTCGTGGGATTCGATGCCGGACCCACCAGCGAAACGGTGACCTCCTGGTTGAGCCCGCTGGTAACCACCTGGATGATTTGGGTGGCTGGTGGGGTGATGCCGCCCAGGCAGATCGTGCCCTGCAAGCCGGCCCAGGAAGTAAGCCGCGCCGTGCCGAAAATGGACGGAATCTGGCTGGTCCAGTCTACGCCGCCCACGGCCAGGCCGATCTCCTCCAAGCCCACATTGCCGCCCGCCTCGTCGACATTCAGTTGAATCGGCCACTGGCAGGCGGGATCCGCGTTGGGGTTCCGGACCACCACCAGCGGTGTCGCCGAGACGATCGGGTACGAGCCCGGCGGAAGCGAAAGATAGCTCACCGTGATCTGGCGCGACCAGGTATTCCCGTGGACGTCCACACCAGTGAAACCGAAGGTGTGGGTGGCCGGGGCCGCGAGATTGCGCTCGACGACGGTGGCCGTCACCGTGCTGCTGGCGGGAATCGCCGGCGAAGGGAAGTACTGCGCCAACGTCTGCGCCGTGCCGTCAATCGTGAAGCCCGTGACAAGGGCGGGGACACCGGAGATCTCGCGCAAAGTCAGGGTGGTGGTCCAACTCAAACCCTGCGCGTCCGGGGACGACGGCCACACCGTGTCGGGCGCCGCGACAACGATACCGGCAGCGCCCACGGGCACGACCACCTGGATCTTCTGCGTGGCGCCTCCGCCGCTAAAGGCCGAATCGCCGGAGTATTGCGCCACCAACGTAAACGTTCCGGTGGCGCCGAACAGGTAAGCCGGGAAGAAGAGGTCCGCTTCCTGCTGCCCGCCCCCTGTATGAAGCGTCGAGGTGCCGAGCGCAATACCGCTGACGCTGAAGGCGACCGTACCGGTGGGGACGCCTTGGCCGGCTGTGGGGGTGACGGTCGCCGTCATGCCCACGGTGTCGTTGATCGTCGCCTTGGCGGTAGCCACATACAGCGATACGTTCACGCCGTTGGTCTGGCTGTTCCACTGCGTCACCAGGTTGTAGGCGTCCACCGACCCGAGGCCGGTGGCCGGGTCGTAGCCCGGTCCGGCCTGATAGCCGAACGAGCCCGTGAGGCAATCCGGGCTGCCCTGCGCGCAGTTCACCGTGTTGCTGCCGGCGGTGACATCGTGAAATGCCGAGGGAGCGCTCTGCGCCAGCCGGTACAGTTGCGGATTGATGTTTCCGAGCCCCGCCTGCGCCTGGAAGCCCTTGCTCACCTGATATTGGTTGAGGATGGCCACCAGGCCGGCCATGGATGGCGACGCGCACGATGTGCCGGAGACAATATAGTTGCCTCCGTTGTAAGTGAGGGTGTAGCCATCGTGTCCGGCCGAACTGAGTGCGATGTCCGGCACGTCGCGCGCATTGTCGTTGGGCACGCCGGGTCCGGTCTGCCACGACGGCTTGGCATAAAGGACGCTGGCGCCGCCGCCGCTCGAAAGAAGTCCGGACGTGCCCGATTCGTTCCAGGCAGCTTCCGGAATGTAAGACAACGCCGAACCGAGATTCGACGAATTCCTGGTTGCCCAATAAGTGCCGGCGCCTTCCACAAACTGGGTGCCACCCACGCCGGTAACTTCCGGCAGCACGGCCGGAAAGTTGACCGCAATGCCATTGGCGGCGTACGGCATCTCTCCCTGCGGGTCGCAAGCGGCGGCGCCGGCATCGCCCGACGCACTGAGAAGGGTGATGCCCTGGGCGTTGGCCTGCTGCGCGATGGCGCGCCAGTAACTCAACGCAGCGTCAATCTCGCAGCTTGAGTAGCTCACCGTGATCGCGGAAGCCACGTCCTGGTCTATGGCATAAACCATAGCGGTAAATGGGTCCGCTCCGTAGATGTAGTAGATAGTCGCATTGGGAGCGATGGCGCCGGCCCATTCCAGGTCGAGGTCGCCTTCCACCTGCGCGCCGTTGTATCCCGGATCTGTGCCGCCATAGAGTATCATCTTAGGATCGTTGGCGGCCAGGCCGAAGCGGGTGCGAAAGGAGCGAATATCGGCGATCGGGACATCGGACTCGCCTACCACGGCGATGTTCTGGCCGGTACCGTCGAAGCCGGCTTGATAGAGCGGCGAGACATCGTAGATGGTGGCCCAGTCTTGCGGCGCCAGATAATGACTGGCTCCGGAATCATACTCGGGCGAGACCTGCCCGATCATGGACCGGGGATGGAAATCGGTGAGGCCCATAAAACCGCCGATCACGCCGGCCAGCGCCTCCGGCACTGACGGATCGACAGTATTGGCGTAGTGCGTTTCGCCGTTCACCTGGAAACGGTGGATGGGAGTGCGCAACGTGCGGGACACCTGGCCGGCGGCGCCGCTGAACGCGATCCAGTTGCGCCCGCGGGCGCTTTGATTCACCGTAAATCCTTCGGAAGTCAGCCAGACGACCACCTTCGAATGGTCGGCGGGGCTCAATCCGAAGCGATTCCCGAACTCCTCCGGAGTGAGCCATTGGCGATAGCGCGGGGACGAGGGATTCTGCCTATCGGCCAATAACTGCTCGAGTTCCGCCTGCTGTGCGGCGGAAGGTTGGACTATCAGGACCATGTAATTCATCGGCATCGCCGGGTCGACGGAACCGCGGTCGAATTGCGGCTGCACCAGGCGTTGGGAGTTTCCGTACAAGGCCCTGGTATGGGCGGTGTCGACCGGACGCGTTACGCGATCCGGAACGGCAGCCGCGCCGATGCGCGCGAAGCCGATGGAAAGAGCAAGGAGGGTTATAAGGTTGTGGCACTTAGTCCGTGGCATCTGGATGAGTCCTTTAAATCCTGAATATCTTTTTTAGGATACACCTATTAGATGATGCCGCTGAATGCCACTTGGGAAAGACGCAAGAATAGCTTCACATTGTCTGTGGTGGCGATGTGACGCGGGCACTCGTGCCGGCAAGAGTGTCTGCTGATGTCGTGGAATTTGGGCTCAACAGGCCCGCTGCCTAAACAGTTTCTGTAGCGAAACTCCGACTCGTAAAGGCAAAACCGCTCCCTTGCGGTCGCGGCTCAGTAACAAGTCCCGTGGAATCAGGCGTGACTGTTACCGAGCCGGGCCCAGAGGGCACCCCGCAAGGGAGCGGGTTCTTGAGTTTCGCGACAGAAACTAAACAGGACAGAGGGCAGGCGAGCACCGCGTGCCCCACCCAGCAAGAAACGGCTCGACGCATTTCCGATTCCTTAGGGTGTGAAAACCCAAGCCGATAGAGCCGGCGCCAAACCGGGTATATACTAATGAGCGATCGGGAGGGGAGAGTTATGTTCAATTGCGATGTGAGGCTCGACATCACCCTATCGAGCAAACAGATGTCCTCCGCCTCGCAGGATTTCAAAGTAGTTGTCGGAGTGCGGATCTCAGGTGACGAAAGCGGGGGCGTTTGGCGCCAATTAGGCACGCCCGATACCCATGGTGGCACTCCAACCGACGGCCAATGGCAGCCGGTTCCGACGGGCGTCATTCTCAAGAGCGGCAGGGAGAGGACCGGAAACGCGCAGAACTTCGCGTTCCTGAGAACCATGGGAATTCCCCCACAGGCCGGAGCCACTGGCGAGATCAACGTCTTCACGCCTGGCCAGCGCGATTACAGCTCTCCGAACCTGGCATGGCGCGGAAAAGGCAATTTCGAAGTACTGGCGCGCAATCTCAATCTCCCGGTGACGCCGTCCGGTACCTGGGCGTTGATGAAACGGAACATGTGGGACACGGTGGGGCAAGGCTTGGGCTGGGAGCTGACCACCACCGGTGGAGTTTCATTCTCGGGCGGGGCAGGCGGCCGGGGAATAGAAGTGATTCCCAGAGGCACGTTGTACATCAAGCGCATGACCAAGCCTTACGAAACGCGTTCCTTCAGTTATGTGGGCGCCGGCGCGGGCTTTATGATTCCGGGAGCGGGAGGGTCGTACTCCGATCCGATGTGGCCCAGCATTGGCACGGAGATCACCAAGGGAAATATGCCCATCAGCGATCCGTTGCGTTTGGAAGATCTCGAGGGAGCCTGCCACATTGTCGATATCAGCCTGGGCGGAATTCTGCCCACGCCGATTCCCGGAGGCCGGCTTCCGATCGGTCTGGGCGCCGCGGGAAACGCGCTGGGAATCATCTTCGGAGTCCCCGGTGGGCTGGCAATCGGCGGCTTCAAGGCATGCGGTTGGGTCGCCGGCCCGGTGGCGCTGGCTGGAAAAGCGGGGGCGTCCGCGGGAGCGGTGCTGAATATCGGCCTGATGCGGTTGAACAAATAGCGGAGATCATCGCGCATTCGACGCGGTCTTGAGCCCGGTTCTAGAATGAACTGGTGCCCTCCCGACAGCAGAAACGACGTCAGACCGCACACCAGGCCGCGCTCGCCGACTCGTCGCCCGCTCTGATCCTGCCGCTGCTGGAACGGCGGTCCGCCATCCTCGCGATATTGCTGGTGGTGATCGCGTCGGCGCGAATCGCGGCGACTTACACCGTCTTCAACCACACTACCGACGAGCCGGCGCACATCGCCAACGGCATGCAGTGGCTGGACAAGCACGTGTATCTCTACGAGCCGCAGCATCCGCCCCTGGCGCGGGTGGCGGCGGCGCTGGGACCGTATCTGCTGGGAATCCGGTCGCAGGGCACGCCGGGAACGGGGTTGGGTCCGGAATCCCTGGAAGGCGCGCGAATTCTGTACCGCGACCACCATTACGATCTCACGCTGGCCATGGCGCGCCTGGGAATCCTACCATTTTTCTGGGTCGCTTGCCTGGTGGTATACGCCTGGGGAAAGCGCTCCCACGGCGCGGCCGTCGCGGTCATCGCGCTGTTCTTTTTCAGCTTCCTTCCGCCCATTCTGGCGCACGCCGGCCTGGCTACCACCGATATGGCGGTGACGGCGTTTCTGGGAGCGGCCTTCGTCACCGGACTGCGGTGGGCCGGGAGTCCCACGTGGAAGCGCGGCTGGCTGTTCGGCGCCTGTACGGGGCTCGCGGCGGTCTCGAAATTTTCCAGCCTGGTATTTTTTCCCGCGGCGGCGGCTCTCGTGCTGGCCGGGTATCTGTTCTTCGAACGGCCGACGCTCCCGGCCCTGGCTCGCAGCGTGAAAGAGCGGCTGCCATCGTTCGGACTGGCCGTCGCCACCGGGGCTCTGATTATCGCGGCGATGTATCGTTTCTCACTTTCGGTCCTCTTCGCCGGGATTCGGGCGGTAGAGGCGCACAACGCCGAAGGCCACATCGCTTATCTGCTCGGCCGGCGGAGCACCAGCGGATTCTGGTATTTCTACCCGGTGGTGCTGGCCGTGAAAACGCCGCTGGCACTGCTCGGGCTGCTCGGACTGGCGCTATGGTGGACCTTCCGCGATTCGGGCCGGGTACGGCGCGACTGGCCGGTACTGGCCTTCGTAGCGGGCATCCTGCTGGTGGCTCTGTTCAGCCGCATCAATATCGGAGTCCGCCACGTTCTGCCGGTTTACTTCGGCTTCTCGCTGCTGGCCGCGGGGGCCGTCCCGGAACTGCTGGAGCGGGCCCGAACCGGCCGGTGGATCCGCGCCGCACTGGCCGCGCTGCTGCTCTGGTTCGCCGGTTCCTCGTTGTGGTGCCATCCCGACTACCTGGCCTACACCAACGAGCTGGCCGGAAGCGCACCCGAAAAGGTGCTGGCCGATTCGGACCTCGACTGGGGTCAGGACATGAAGCGGCTCGCCGCCCGGCTGCGCGAAGTGGGGGCCACACAAGTGACGTTCGACCCCATCGTTCTGGCCGATTTCGAGGGTGAAATGGGCTTCCCTCAAATGGCGCCGGCCAATGCGGCGGCGCCGGCGCCCGGATGGAACGCGGTCAGCCTGTCGTATTGGAAAGTGCGGCGGCTGGGGCTGCTCGATACCCACCCCGAAATGGTTCTCTGGCCCGACCGCGTGCCGCCCGGCGAGCGCGTGGGCGAGGGCACAATGTTGTGGTACTTTCCGCCGCGCACGGGGCAGCCAAAGTGACGTACAGTGGGACTGTTCTATGCTGATTCTCATCGTCAACATCCACATCAAAGCGGACCGCATTGAGGCGTTCCGTAGCGCCACGCTCGAAAACGCGCGCAACAGCCTGCAGGAACCAGGGATTGCCCGTTTCGACGTCCTGCAACAGACCGACGATCCGTCGCGCTTCATTCTCTACGAGGTCTACCGCGACACCGCCGCCACGGTAGCGCACAAAGAGACAGCGCACTATCACGCCTGGCTGGCCAAGGTGGACGATATGTTCGCCGAGCCACGCACGCGGGCCTTGTATAGCAACGTCTATCCCGACGACCAGGGATGGTAGCGGCCATGCGCTTTGAGTTCGCCGCCGCGGCGCGCATCGTGTTCGGCGAGGGCGCGGTGCGCGAAGTGCCTCCGGCGGCCGCTGCCATGGGCCGCCGCGCGCTGGTGGTTACCGGCGCCCACCCGCAGCGCGCCGCGGCGTTGATCGCCGCCATGGAAGCGGCGGGCGTGGGGTGCGTACCGCTGGCAGTAGCGGGCGAGCCCACCATCGAACTGGTCCGCGAGGGATCGCGATTCGCGCGCGCCGAACATTGCGATGTGGTGGTGGCTATGGGCGGCGGGAGCGCTCTCGATGCCGGTAAAGCGCTGGCGGCGCTGCTCACGAATACCGGCGACCCGCTGGATTACCTGGAAGTGGTGGGGCGCGGCCAGCCGCTGGAGCATACGCCGGCGCCATCCATCGCCGTGCCCACTACCGCCGGCACGGGTTCGGAAGTCACGCGCAATGCGGTGCTGGCATCGCCTCGGCATGGCGTGAAGGCCAGCCTGCGGAGTGCGTCGATGTTGCCGCGGCTGGCCGTGGTGGACCCGGAATTGACGTGGGAGTTGCCGCCCGCGGTGACCGCTTCCACGGGACTCGACGCCTTGACGCAGTTGATCGAGCCTTATGTCTCCACGCGCGCCAACGCCATGACCGATTTGTACTGTGTGGAGGGCATGCGGCGCGGGTCCGCCGCCCTGCCGCGAGCGTACGTCAACGGGCAGGATCGCGCGGCGCGGCGCGACATGGCGTGGGCCAGCCTGCTGGGCGGACTGGCGCTGGCCAACGCCGGACTGGGCGCGGTCCACGGCTTCGCCGCGCCGGTGGGTGGGATGTGGACTGCCCCGCACGGCGCCGTGTGCGCGGCGGTGCTGCCTCACGCCATGGAGGTGAACGTGCGCGCCCTGCGGCAGCGCGCCCCGGAGAGCGACGCCTTACTTCGCTACCACGAGGTGGGGCGGCTGCTGACGGGCAACCCGCGGGCCACCGCTGAAGACGCCGTCCAGTGGACCGCGGAGATCTGCCGGCAGCTCGCAATACCGCCGCTCCGAACCTACGGTGTACGCCCGGAGGATTTTGCGGTGCTGGTGGAGAAGGCCGCGAAGGCCAGCAGTATGAAAGCCAACCCCATCGTGCTCACTCGGGAGGAACTGACCGAAATTATCACGCGGGCGTGAATTCGGGCGTCAGAAAGTTGAAACCTCCGCAGGCCGGGCAACGATATGTCTGAAACAGACCGGCCATCTTGCGTAGTACCGAATTCTTCCGCAAATAGGGCTCGGAGTGGCCCGCTCCACAGCGTACGCACACGTTTACCCAGACCTCGGCAGGCTCGGCCCCGGCCACGTTTCCGAACCGGAAGGACCAGCCGTAGCGGCTCAGTCCGGTGCCCCACCGCCGGTCCAGGCCGCGGAGCACCCAGATTAGAACCGCGAGGAAAAACTCGTTGCCGAAGGCGAACAGGGCGATCCGGCGTGGCGGGGGCGCTACGAAATTGTGATTATTCAGGAATGAAAGAGAACTGAATAAGACGGTTGTGCTGCGCAGGGGCAATCCGGTGAGGCGGTTTACCAGGGCGGCCACCTCTTCCGGGGAGCGAAACGGGTTGACATGTCCCCCGCCGCGCCCCAGCCAGCGGTAGACGCGGTCGGCAAAGGTGGTAGCATCCGGTACAGCGACGTACAGTACGCCGTCGGGCTTGAGGATGCGGCCGGTCTCGCGGATGGTGGCCTCGAGCTCGTTGAAGTGCTCCAGGCTGTGGTTGCTGACAACCAGGTGGAAGGAGGCCGGCGCAAAAGGCATGCGTGCCGCGTCGGCAAGCACGTACCAGCCCGCACCCGGGCGGTGGGGCTTCTCCAGGTCCAGCCGGACCACCAACAGATCCCGCCGTTCCGCGGGGAAACTGCCTGGGCCCGCGCCCAGATCGAGCACACGGGCGCCGGCCGGAAGGTTTCGGATGAGGTGGAGCATGGTCCGCTGGTTCGATGATACCCCGCAAAACATGTACCTTTTTGGGCCTTTCGCGCATCTAGAGATCAGGGCAGTTTCAGACCTGATCCAACTCCTTCCGGCATGACTGGCCGCAATGGCTACTGGGGCTCGTCTCGTTAACAGACCAACGCCGGAAACATTGAGCTTGCACGCAGGTCTGATTAATTTTAAGATAACGGAGTAACGTTACTCCGAATATTGCGGGGGATTCAGGATGATCTATTCTCGTTCGGCCGAATATGCGATCCGTGCATTCGTCCATCTGGCTCAGGTGAACGAAGGCAAGTACGCCATGGTGAAGAACATCGCGGAGGAGGAAGACATTCCCGCTCACTTCCTGGCGAAAATCTTACAACAGCTTGCGCGCAAGGGTCTGCTTCGCTCGAGCAAGGGGCCGACCGGCGGCTTCGCCCTTCGCGTGGACCCCAGCGAAATTCGCCTGCTGGATATCGTCGAGGCGCTGGACGGGCTGGCGCCGTACCAGCAGTGCGCCAGCGGACTTTCCGAGTGCAACGACGACATGCCGTGCTCCATGCACGATAGCTGGGTAGCGCTCCGTTCGCGTATCATGGATTATCTGGGACGGAATACGATTTTGGACCTGGCCAAGGCGCTGGATCAGAAAAAGAAAGCCATCGCTACGGCCAAGCAGCGCAAACCCAAACGTACTGTCACCGCAAAACGGGCCTAATAAACCCGCACTCTCAAGTAGTCCGGAGGCAAGATGGGATCAGTCCTTGTCCCCATGGTGGTCGAACAGACCTCCAGGGGCGAACGCGCGTACGACATTTATTCACGGCTGTTGAAAGAGAATATCATCTTCCTGGGAACTCCGATTGACGACCAGGTCGCCAATCTGATCATCGCCCAACTGCTTTTTCTGGAAGCGGAAGATCCCGAAAAAGACGTTTCGATTTACATCAATTCGCCGGGAGGCTCGATCACTTCGGGTCTGGCAATCCTGGATACCATGGCATTCATCCGGCCGGACATCGTGACCATTTGCGTCGGGCAAGCGGCCTCGATGGCGGCGGTCCTGCTGGCAAAGGGGACCAAAGGCAAACGCTTCAGCCTGCCGAATTCGCGCATCATGATCCACCAGCCCTCCATGCAGGGCTTGGCCGGACAAGCCGCGGATATCGACATTTACGCTCGCGAAATCCTGCGCATGCGGGAGACGTTGAACGGCATGCTGGCCGATGCCACCGGGCAAACCATCGAACGCGTGGCCAAAGACGTGGATCGCGATTACATCATGGATCCCGAAGGCGCCGTGCTGTACGGCATGATCGATCGCGTCATTACCAGCCGCGATCTGGCGCCGGTACCGATCAAGGGGTAAGCTCCCGGCGATGGGCTCTCAGCGCGCCGGCCGAGAGCCCATCGCCGTGGCTTCATGCCGGCGTCAATCCCAACCCGGGACGGTTGGGCAGGATTAGATTCCCCTTTTCCACCTTCACTCCATGAAACGGGTCGTTGGAGATGAGCAGGTTCCCGTCGAGATCGGCATAGTCCACCATCGGTGAAAGATGGGCCGCTGCGGTCACGGACACCGAACTCGATATCATGCAGCCCAGCATGGTCCGCATTCCCAGAGATTTGGCGACGTCGATCATGCGCCTGGCCTCCAGGATGCCGCCCGCCTTATCGAGTTTCACGTTGACGCCGTCAAAGGCGTCTTTCAGTTTGGGGATGTCGGAGGCCCGCTGGCAGGCTTCGTCGGCGATGATGGGGATGTGTACCCGGCTGCGCACCCAGCGCGTCTCTTCGATCATCTCGGCCGGCATGGGCTGCTCGATGAATTCCACACCGTGCTGCTCCAGCCAGTTGATTTTGCGGACGGCCTCTTCCTTGTTGGTCCAGCCTTCGTTGGCGTCGACGCGCAGTTTCTTGTCGGTGACGCTGCGCACGGCCTCGATGGTTGGTTCGTCGGTGGACAGCCCGACCTTCACTTTGAGGATGGGATAGTCGGCCGCTTCCCGAGTCTTCTGTTTGGTGATTTCAGGCGTGTCGATGCCGATGGAAAAAGTCGTGAGCGGCGTGCCGGCGGGGTCGAGTCCCAACCACTCGTAGAGCGGAATGCCCAGCTTCTGGCCGACCCAGTCCATGATGGCGATGTCGATGGCCGCTTTGCCGGCCCATTCGCCGGGAACGCGCTTAAAGACATCGGCCATAAGGTTGGAGAAGTGCATCGGGTCGGCGGCCAGGATGAGGTCGCGCACAGATTCCACGGCTTTGCGGGCGCCCTCGGCGTCTTCGTGGTAGCGGACAATGGGCGCGCCTTCGCCGTGTCCGGTGATGCCGTCGCGCGAGTAGGCCACGTGCAGCGTATCGCGATAGGCGCTGGACGACATGGTGGTGGTCCAGGTGTGCTGCAGGTTGAGCCGGAGGATTTTGGTTTCCAAAGCGGCAGGCACAGGGCTCGCGTAGGCGGCCGGCAGCAGGACTGCCGGCGCAACGGCGGCAGCCTTGATCAGGTCCCGGCGGTTCACTTCACTCTCCTTTGCGCCACCAGGAGGCGAGCCCAATAGGGGTCCGTGAGATCGTCGATGCGGACCATGGGGGTCTCGTGGGTAGTGGCGCTGATGAACTTGCCGTCTCCCAGATAGATTCCGGTGTGGGTGATGTGCTTCTCGGAGCTGCCGAAATACAGCAGATCGCCGGGCTGAAGCTGCTTGCGGTCGACGGGCGCCACACCGCTCCACTCGGCTTGCGGCTGAGCATCGCGCGGCATCGTCACTCCGCGGCGGCGTTCCAGCATCTGGGCCAGGCCGGAACAATCGTAGCCGTAACTGGAAGTGCCGCCCCAGGTGTAAGGAGAGCCGAGATACTTGCGGGCCAGTGCCAGCATGGCGGGAATATCGAGCGGCTTGACGTCGAAAGCCACGTCGCCTGACTGAATCCAGCCGGCATGGTCGTCAGGCAGGCGGACGGCGATCCAGCGGTCCCCGGCGGCGGGCGGTGCGGTCACTTCCAATCTGGTCCCGAAGGGCACGGTGACGAGCGGGGCGTGTTTGGTGACATCGGCCTCGCGGTAGATGTGGGCGAACTGGCTCATCACTTCGGCCACGCGGCCGGAAGCGGCATAGGGCGGGCCGGGGCGAAGTTGCGGCAGCGGGATCCAGCCGGTGTAGTCGTCGGCGGTGCGGACGTGCGCCCAGCCTTCGCGCTGCTCCATCAACTGCACGTTGGCGCCGTAGATGGCCTGCGAAACCACGTCGGCATCTTCGGTGGGACTGGAGTACATGTTGGCCACGGGACGAAGCACAACGGCATTCGGCAGGACAGTGGCGAAGAGAGCGAGCACGGCGAGCGAGGACATCCTTTTCAGGGTACCGCAGACGACTCACGAGGGATGCGGAGGAGATTCGGCCGGGTGCCTGACAGGATGGGGGGGAACGTGAAATCGCTTGCGGAAGGAAGTGGCTATTTCGGTAAGTGGCGCGTACTTCCGCCACAAAAACGCGGCGGCGAGAGCTACTCTCGCCGCCGCAACTCAGTACTAGACTCTGTATCGCTTAGAATTGTATGGTGGCGGTCGACGGGCTGGAAAACGCGCCGATAATCACCTGGATCGGATACGCTGTGGCAGCGACGATATCGGTCCCATCGGAGAAGGCCGCAGTGAATGAAGTCGGGAGCGTCGCGTTGATTTGGTACAGACCAGCGACTGCGCCGGACACAAACCCGGCGTACCCGATGGAGTTGCCTGAAAGCGTCACCGTCCCGCCATTAGCATTACTAATGACGACGCTTACAGGCGACTGCATGCATGGAGGAAGCCCGCCGAGAAGAGTGTTCGGGCCATAGGTGATGACTGCGCCGTCAATGGTAGTCCACTTAGGCGGAGTGTAACCGGTGGCGGAGGTGTTGACTACCTGTAGGTATCCGGGCGTCCCCTTTGTGGCGTTGCTGATCGCGACGCAAGCGCTGGGGAAAAGAGTGGATTTGTTGGTGACGGCATCCGCTCCCGTGCTGTCGGGTGCACCGAGCCCAGTTGCGTAGATGGAAATGGTCTCACCGGCTATTGCCGCGGTTGCTCCGTTCGCAGGCGCTCCGTTCACAGTAGTGGTAACGACACCCCCGGGGCTCGTGATGTTTAGGATGGCGCCCTGTCCGGAACCGTCCGAATCCATCGTGTAGACACCGGGATCCGCGGTCACGACGGTCACGGCGAGCGGGCTGGTGGTAGAGCCGGCAGTGGTGACGGTCACGTTGGGCGCGGCCCCAACGGTCATCCCGGATGGGACGATGGCGTTAATCTGCGTCGAGTTGGCGAATAGAATAGGCGCTAAGTACGTGGTCGTGGACTTCCCCGAAACAACGGTGAATGTCACGGTCAACGTGACGGCGCTCGCGCCGTTGCCACTGATTGTCAGGGTCGTCGGAAACTTGTTGAAGCTGTCGAGCGTGCCGCTGACGCCGCTCGCCGAGGACATGAAATTGGCGCCGAAGATGCTGATCAGTTCATAGGCGGCGACATTGGGGGAGGTTCCCAGGGTGGGTTGCTTGAAGGTAGCCGCGCTGGTCAGGCCGTATACCACCGGGCCGGTGGTTATGCTCAGATTGTAGCTCGAGGTAGGCGCGCTCGGAGCGACGCCGCCACTATAGTTCGCGACGCCGATTGCGAGAGTGCCAGTGGTTGAACCCGCAGGGAGCGCAATCGAGTTGGCCGGAACGGTGACGGCCAGTAAGCTGCTGCTCATCACCACGGTGTTGGAGGCGGGAGTAGTGCCGAGCCAGACCTTGGTTGGCCCCAACCCGGAACCAGTTGCGATATTCGATGAAGAAACAAAACCGGTCCCCTGCAGCAGCACGACCGTAGAGTAAGTACTGCTCGCGAGGGGCGCTACTGCCGCGGGGCTCAGCGAGGTGATGGTGGCAGGGATCGGCACCAAGGTGTATATGTAGGTGACGGTGGTAGTCGGCGGGGTAGTTCCCGTCGAAGGTGTAATAGTGATCGCCACTGACACTGTGTTGCCCAGGGGCACATTGCCGAAATAGCCCGTCAGAAGTGCGGGAACGTTTACCACCGTACCCCACGAATATGCCAGACCGCTGGCCGGTGTCAGGGAACAGGCAGGGTTGAGGTTGGTAGCCGCTGCGTTGGTAAGCGTGATTGCGCAGGTTGCGGTGAAGGGGATCGGCTCGTTGCTGGAATACGGCGTGACGGTGGGAACAGGGATGGTCATACCGGCGGACCAGGTCTTATTGATCACCGTACCGTCTATGCCTTCCTTCAGGAGCAAGGTCGGCGCGGGATTGGAAACCGCGAGGCTTACGGGTACGTGGTACTCTCCGTAAACGGCACTTGGGGTTGTACCGCCAAGGGTGGTAACAACTATGAAGCCCACACTTGCCGTGTAGATGCCAGGGGCGAGAGCTGGTGTTACGTTCGGATCCAAAGTGAAAACGACGGCAGCCGAGCTCCCTGCCGTGCCTGTCGTTGTGCCGGGATTCGAAGACTGCGTAATGCCAAGCCACGAGGGCAGCGTGGCTGGATCCACAGCAAAAAAGGTGGGATCGAAATTTGCATCCGGAGACGCGAGATTCATGGGGAAACTCTGGGCGTTGTTCGTGTATGTGCTGCCCACAGCGCCAAACTGGAGAACCGGGCCCAAAGACAATGGCGAATTCAACAACGTGAGGGTGACCTGGATCGACAGATTCGCATGACCATTCTGCTGAAAGAGAACCGCGTAAGTATAGGTGGCTGGATAGGTGGGGTTAGCGGGCAGGCCAGCCACGTTAACAGCGATGACAGGCGTAGCCGGGGCGGCGGCGGTGATGTTTGCACCTGCCACCGTTTGCAGCCAACTGGGCCATCCGGTTGCCGATATGATGTAGGCGTTCCCTAAATCGGGAGTCGCAATCGCCGCTATCGCTGCGGCGCTGTAGCTAATGGTTATGGTGTCCGTAGCCAGCGATTGAAAATTGCCCCCGCCGGTGATGTAGGTCAGACTCACTGCCGTTATAGGCGCTGCAGATGCGTTTGTGGCAGCGAAACTTGTTGGAGAAGTAGCGTTTGCCGTGCCGGCCCAAAGTGCCAGAGATAGCACGACGAGAAGGATGTTCAAAAAACGTTTGTGTGACATTGTTCGTCCTTTCCTTGTTACCCCGCGCTTTACCCTGTCGCTTGGGTACGTATTCTATATCGGCGGAGTTGTGGGTTGACTTGAGGGTTCCAAGGCGCCCTTCGTCAATTGCCGCTAGTGGAGCCCGGCGGAACGGCCCGGCCTGCGGAACCGTTCATTAATAGATACTTAGTGCTCCGAATTGAGGCTCCGTTTGGAGATCCCACTGACCGCGAGTACGCGTTTTCCCCGCTGCAGATATTCGTAGTCCTATATTTGCCAGGTGAAACCTCGGTCGGATATAAGGGATGGAGCCCGCAGATATCCGCAGTTGAGTCGCCCGGAATTCGGTAGGGAGCAGGCGGCTTCATCTCTTTTGGCGAAAGAGCACCGGCGAAGTCCATCGCTGCGTCTTGCCTGGTGCTCGTGGATGCGGGGACGCCATACGGGCGACCGCATATCCGCGTCCCGGCATCGGATTCGTGAGAGTGCGACGCGGCCGCAGCCCGAAAAGCCGCTCAAATTTGGCTGCCTCGGTGGGTCTGCCGGTTGGGAAATGGTTTCCCGCTGTAGACCTGTTGGCCTGCGCGACGCAAGCGCTCGAAGGGGATCACCCGCGTGGGTATCCTTATAATATGTGCCGTCACCAGCGGCGACCCGGGATTCGAAGTGGCGCGCGGTGCCACTTTACAAACAGCTACGGATAAATGCTTCCGGCGGGTACTCCGTGTCGCGCATTATAGACAGGATCATACTTGCGTCGATGTTTTTCCGGCCATCCTCGGGCCGGCGAATGTGCTCCCCCGAGGGTTTTTGAGCCCCTCGCGGCCGGACTGGGATCGACGCTGACTCACCTGATCGGATCCCGGCCAACAACGTGCCTGTGAATCCGCTGCGGAGCCGGGGCCGGGAGTGTTCGCCGAGGGATGCGGCCCGGCCCGTTTCGGCCGTTCTGGCGGGCGTCGATCAGGGCGCGTCGATCCGGGAATCGTCTATTCCCCAAGTAGCGGGCATCGCGGAGCGGACGCGACAGCGAGAGACGGCTGGCGGGAGACGAGCCCGCCCCGGGTCCGGCTTTCCAGCCTCAACCCGGAGAACCGCCGGAGTTTTACGGTCGCTCCTCGCATTTCGTCCTTTCCTGCTCCCCCCATCGAAGCGTGCAATGCACGCGATGTCGAAGGTCGGCGGAGAACCGCGCCGGCGGCTTCTGGCGGTGCGATGCAGAGAGCCTCGATGCCGAACCGGAAATCGGACCCGGCCAAGGCCGCTCATGAGGACGGCAGCAAGCACGGCCGTTAGAGGCTACGCATCGGACGCGGCACGACTTCGGTTTCAAGCTCAAACGTACCGCCAATCCTTGATCATCCCTGGTGTAGGCCCATGGCGCACAAAAGGGACCAGGCAGTTCCCCGAAATGGCGGGATTCCACGTCCGCCGAGGCTGAGCGTGAAGGTTCCCGGCGGCCGGCCGGTTCCAGGCCGCTCTATCATCGTGCCAGTGCAGCGCCAGCCTCAAGCCCACTCTCGGCGTGGGCTGGGGCACGGACGACGCGCAATTCGCCAAAGTGACGGGCACGGTGGAATCGAAGATCGCCTGGGCAAGTTCGCCGGCATAGTTGCAGTCGCGCACGCTCACGACAGGGCGTCGACCGGCTTACATAGACTCACTTCCCCCGTCCGCCATGATGCCGAACGGCCTCACTTCCCCTTACCCATCGACTGGCCTCCTTGCTCCCAACTGGCCGCCATGCCGCCACCGTCGATGGGCGGCGCAAAAGGCTTTCCGGCATGTTTTCAAGGCGGGAACACGCACCAACAGGGCTCGATCGGGAGGAACTCCTGAGACACTCGGTCCGCGCAGGGCGAGTACTACGACAAAAATGCCCTGATGCGATCCTCTCAAGTGACCGATATAGATATCAGCGAGCCGTCTGATCGGTCGCCTGCGGCCGGATGCCGTTGAAACTCTAAAGAAAAGGAAAATTGCAAAAAAATGAAGTTGTCGAAGTTTAGAATCCGCAGCCCGCAAGCGGTCTTCGCACTGCTCGCGGTGCTAGGTTCGGTCGGAACCGTACAAGCGGGAAGTCCACTATTGAGTGCCACTCCAAGCACCGTCAATCTCTATTGTAGTGCTACCAATCCCGGCTACCCCGTGACTGTGACACTAAAGCCTGTAGGCGCCGTGCCCACTACCACCCCCGCCACCACCTTTCCCATTTCGCTGGCCAGCACCCCTATCGCGGGCGTGACGGTGGCCGTGGTTGGCACCGCCACAGCCATCACGGCTACAAACGCCACGGCAGGTATCAACTACACCTTCACTCCGACTGCCGCTTGTACCACCGGGGCGGGTCAGACATACACATTTAGAGTGGCTCCCACGACAAGTGGCACCGCCGTTGCCGACGTTCAGGTCACGGTCAATGTGACCAAGGCCAACTTTCTAACCACGGCTACGCCTACCATCACTCTCTCTTGCGTCAACCCCGCCAGTTTGAGCCCCGTGTCAGTGGTTCTGAAGGCGGCGAACACCGTCCCCGCCAACTATACTCTGACACCCGTGTTGCCTTCCGCTCCCACGGGGTTCACCGTGGCCGCGGCCGGTGGCGCAGCAAGCAACATCACCCCTGCAAACACAACCACGGTGGGTATTAATTACACATTTACTCCGCTTGCGGTTTGTACTTTGAATTCACAGCCCTTCAGCTCCCAAACGTACACTTTCAAGGCTGCCACCACCGGCACTACTGCCGCGGCCGCAGCGGACTTGGCAGTGACGGTAGTTACGATTTCCAGCCTCGCATCGCCCCTCGTTGCGCCTGCGGTCACGCTGAACTGTACGCTGAACGGTGGCACTTATGGCGCCGCGCCAACCGGGACTCTCTCGGTCTCGTCGGCATTCCCGCTCTCTACCACCTATACGGTGACGACGGCCACAGTCCCCGGTTGGCTCACTGTTGGCACTCCAACCGGCCAAACTACACCCAACACCAACAGCCTTACCGTGGCCGCGAATTGCGGCACCTTCGCGGGCGGCACCAGCAATAAGGCCAATATCCACCTTGCGAGTACGAGTGGAACTATAACCTTTTCAGACTATGTTGTGGTTGTCACACTCAACATCGTCTCGCCAACCCAACTGAGTGTCACTTCTCCCGTTTCCATGACGTATACTCAAAAGTCCGGTACGCCAGGTTCCGCGCTTGTCCCGGTGACGGTGAGTTCCGGACCGCAACTACTTTTCATGGTGGATACGACAACCCTTCCCATCTGGGCCACCGTCGATACCACATCCGCCATGACGCCTGCCAGCATCCGCTTCACAACGACCGCCGCGGCCGACCAGGAAGCACCAGGCGCCTACTCGCAAAACGTGCACCTGAAAGTGCAAGGCCAAGCCGATACGGTATTGGCGCTCAACATCCAAATCAACAGTCCGACGGCCCACATTACGGTCTCCTCGGCAAACACAACCGCGAACTGGACTCTCGGGAACAGCACCATTCCATCCGCGACCATCACTCTGGTATCCTCCGGCGGGGCCGTTCCGTACAGCATCGCAACGAGCGGCATTCTTACGCCCCCGGGCACCGCTATCGCCGCCGATCTGGCCAGCGGTTTGGCTTACGGCTTCGGTGTTACCATTCCGATAACGTACTCCCAGGCCGCTTTTGCCTCGGCTCAAGCCGGCGCTCAACTGACCGGAATGGCAACCATCACTTGGGGTAGTCCTGCCGTCACCAACGTAGTTGCGTTCACGGTGACCGTCGGGTCTCCGACGCCCACTCTGACCTCAATCTGGCCGTCGAGTTTGCCGACAGCAACCCCTGGCACGACCCAGAATCTGACTCTTACCGGTTCCGGATTCATCAAGAGCCAGGATCCCACCGTAGCTACCCAGGTCGGGATTTCGGTTTCGGGTGCATATACCCCGAGCGCCTATCTCACCGCCACTGTGACGGACTCCTCGCATATCAACCTGGCAATCGTTGTGCCGCCTGGCGGCACGTCGATTCTGCCGTTCGACACCGCTACCAACGCCATCGTGATTCTCAGCGTCTGCAATCCGGTCAGCGGCGTCTGCAATATTGTCAATCCCGGTTCCACCGCATCCTTCACGATAGGTTCTCTTCCGTCCATTTCGGCGATCACGAGTTCCTCCGCGTTCATTTTGCAGACAACCGTGGCTCCCTACGATATCGTCAGCCTTTTCGGCTATAACTTCTGCCCGACCTGCAGCACCAGTTACGTGATGCTTGGATCGCCGGACGCCAACCTGGTCTACCCGCAAACCCTTTCGGACGGTGGTCAAACCCCTAAGCTCCTCTCGGTTACGTTCGCTGAGACGACCACACCGAATACAATCGCGCAAGCGTCCCTTTTGTTTGGCACGGACAGCCAGATCAACCTGCTGGTTCCGGGTGCACTCGCCGGGTACGGCGGCACGGTGAACATCACGGTCACGGCCGGCGGTGTAACTAGCGCACCATTCCCTGTCACCATAACAGCTTCAGACCCCGGTATCTTTACCGTCGGCAGCAGTGGCCAAGGCGATGGCGCGATACTGTCTCAAGCCTATACTTTGGTGAGCCAGGCCAACCCGGCCGCGGTGCGACAAGCATCTGGCGGGGGAGCTAACCTTTCGGATAATATTCAGATCTACATGAGCGGCCTGGGAGCGCCTTGGGCCGGTGTCGCCAATAATAACGCATCGGCGGCCGCTGGCAATGCTATTACGAACAACTACTGGTCCGGAGATTGTATCAGCACAACCAGCTTCCTGGTTGCGCTCAACGCCCCATTGGGGAATAACACTTACTCGACGATCGACGGGGTTGTGATCCAAAGCAGGCTGCTCAACTCGCTACGGCTGCCTCCGTGCCTCGGCAACAATGTTACTACCCCTATAGTGTCAGCCACCTTCGGTGGCATTGCCGGAACCGTTACATATGCCGGGTGGGTAGCGGACTCCGTAGAAGGCCTCTATCAGGTCAACGTGCAGCTCCCCTCCTCTACCGCGCTAACCGTCACGGCAGCAACACGCGAACCGGTGGTGGTTAAGGTCGGCGGCGCGGGTGGCGTATCCAGTCAGGCTGGCGTCACGGTGTGGGTGGCTCCGATGCTGACTGTCGCTGCGCCCGCCACCGAGCTCACCGGTCCGATTGGCTCACCTTGGCCTACGGATACGAACGCCAAGGTAATCGCCAGCGGCGGTTCACCCGCATACCGGTACACCCTAACTTCGGGCCAATTGCCCTTGGGCCTGAGCTTCAACTCCGATGGATCTATTTCGGGGACTCCGGCTCTACTGACAAGCGGTTCCTATCAATTGACTGTTACGGCGACCGACTCGGCAACCATCCCAGTCAGCGGTACCGTGACCTTTACGATCACGGTCACTGGCGGCCTGGTGATGACTTCTTCAAATTCGGGTCCGTTCTCAGCCACCTTTAACTCTGCGAGCCCCTCAATCACCACGATTACACCGACTGGTGGGATCGCTGGCGGCTACACTTTTGGCCTCGTCTCTGCCACGAGCCACGCTGCGGTAACGGGCCTTGGGATCGACACCTTCGGAGTGATCTCCAGCCTGGCCACCACGAAGGCAGGAGTTTACAACATGACTGCCACAGCGCACGATACGAGTACCCCATCGCCGCTGACGGGAGCTTATAACTTCACACTTAACGTCGCTCTCAGCATGCCTGTGCCGACGGCGACACCGCAGCCCACCGGGACCCCGGCCGGAGTACTCGCAACGGTAGTGGCGACCGGCAACACTGGCACCATCGTGTACTCTCTCGATTCAGCCAGCACAAGTGAGGGCTTCACAATCGACTCCTCCTCCGGAGCCGTCAAGGTAAGTACTGCCCCCGCACTGGCGAACTGGACCGTAGTTGTGACGGCAACCGACGGGACGCTAGCGACCGGCGCATCGGCTGTCGGCACCGCCACCGTATCCTTTAACGTGTCGACGCTCATGCCCCAAACGATCGCTTTCGGGGGAGCCCCGTCGCCGACGTTTGACGGCACCGGTTCACAGACAGTCACAGTTAGCGCGACGGCAACGTCGGGCCTGACGGTGACCTTCACTTCGGCCACTCCCGGCGTGTGCACCGCGGCGGGCACGACGGTAACGATCGTCTCGCCTGGAACTTGCACCATCCATGCGACGCAAGCCGGCAACACCACCTATGCGGCAGCGACGATGGCTTCCCAGAACTTCACGGTGAACGCGGAGGCCCAAACGATCACTTTTGGGACAGCCCCGGTCACGCAGACGTTTGACGGCTCAGGTACACAGACAGTCACAGTTAGCGCGACGGCGACGTCGACCCTGACGGTGAGCTTCGCTTCGGCCACTCCGGGCGTTTGCACCGCGTCGGGCACGAGTGGGACGGTAACGATCATCTCGCCTGGAACTTGCACCATCCATGGGTCGCAAGCCGGCAACGCCACCTACGCGGCAGCGACGATGGCTTCCCAGAGCTTCACGGTGAACCTCGAGGTCCAAACGATCAGCTTCACGGGCCCGGGGGACCAAGTCCTTAGCACGGGCTCTGTCTCGGTGAGCGCCTCGTCGACCTCGGGTCTGACTGTGACCTTCTCCACGTCGAGTTCATCATCGATCTGCACGGTGTCAGGCACGACGGTGACGCTCCAAGGGGATGGCGCCTGTGTTGTTAAGGCGGACCAAACCGGCAACAGCACCTACGGGGTGGCTCCGTCCGTTAACCAGACCATCAACATTACAGGGTAATAACCAACCGACCAACTTGAAACACCTTCGGCGGCGGGAGAAACCTCCCGCCGCCGTTTTTATTAGCCCCCCCCGTCCGCCCCACGGCACTTCCCCCATGCAACGAGCACTCTCACCGTCTATGCGGCCAGAGCTAACGTTACAAGATTTCTCCCGCCGTATCACCATCAGATCGATTCCCCGTGGCAGTGCCGCAGCGCTTCTTCCCGCGAACGCCTTGCGGAACTCAGGATGCGGCGGTCTGCGCATCGCAAATGCCCGCGGAGTCCCGTTTGAGATCCGGCTTGCCGAGAGCCCAAACAACCACTCGGTGACCGGCGTTCGGACACCTTCCCTCTCCAGCTCGTTCGTGATTCCTCATTGCTAAGGAAATCCGGATGGGGTATAGGGATGGAGCCCGACGAAAACGGCGGTTGAATTCCGTGGATTTCGGTGGGCCGAGGGGGTAGCTTCGATGTCTTTAAGCAGAAGAGCAACGGCAGAGTTTATCGGCACGTTCTGGCTGGTGTTCGGGGGATGCGGGAGCGCCGTACTGGCGGCGGCATTTCCAAACCTCGGAATTGGCTTCGTGGGCGTGGCTTTGGCGTTCGGCTTGACCGTGCTCACGATGGTGTATGCCATCGGTCACATCTCGGGATGTCACTTAAATCCGGCGGTGTCGGTAGGACTTCTGGTGGGAAAGCGGTTTCCTGCCTCCGACCTCGCGGCCTACGTAGTGGCACAAGTGCTCGGAGGAATCGCCGGCGCCGGCGTCCTTTATGTAATCGCCAGCGGCAAGGCGGGATTCAATCCGGGTAATGGTTTCGCCTCCAACGGCTACGATTTGCACTCGCCGGCGGGTATTCCATGGTGGCCTGCCTGGTGGCCGAAATCGTTCTCACCTTCATGTTCCTCATGATCATCCTGGGAGCCACCGACAAGCGCGCTCCGCAGGGATTTGCGGGCATCGCCATCGGACTCGGGCTCACGCTGATTCACCTGATCGGCATCCCGGTCACCAACACGTCGGTGAATCCGGCGCGCAGCACCGGCCCGGCGATATTCGTCGGCGGATGGGCTCTACGGCAGCTTTGGCTATTCTGGTTGGCGCCGATTGTGGGCGCGGCGATTGCGGGTGTAGTCTACCCGGCGGTCATGGGCGAGCAGGAACCAGCCCCGGCGCTGGCGAGGGCTGCTACGGCAGGAGACTAGCCGTTCCGGATTTGGATTTCACCTTCAAACTGTAGTACACTCAGTATTTACTCCAGTGGTTCCGACGCACTCCGTGTGTTCCGGCTCCCAAAATCGAGGTTTGCAATGCACGCGATTCTAGAAACTGGCGGAAAACAGTACCGGGTAGCTTCCGGCGACGTGATCCGCGTGGAAAAATTGACCGGCGACGTCGGCTCCGAAGTCGAACTGCCGACTAAGGCCGCTTTCAAAGACGGCGGCGAGCTGGTGGCCGGCGGTACGGTTAAGGCTACGATTCTGGGCGCCGGCCGGGGCGACAAAATTCTGGTTTTCAAGTTCAAACGCAAGAAACAGTACAAGAAAACCATCGGGCACCGCCAGTCCTTCACCGAAGTGAAGGTTGGCGACATCGTGGTCTAGGTGACGTATGGCACATAAAAAAGGATTAGGCAGTTCCAAAAACGGGCGCGATTCCAACGCCCAGCGGCTGGGCGTGAAGGTTTTCGGCGGCCAGTTGGTTCCGGGCGGCTCCATCATCGTGCGCCAGCGCGGGACCAAGCTGAAGCCGGGGCTCAACGTGGGCTGGGGCAAAGACGACACGCTGTTCGCCAAGGTGACGGGCACCGTGGAGTTCAAAGACCGCGGACGCCTGGGCAAGTTCGTCAGCATCTCGGCCGTCGCGTAGCCTCGCTGCGCGGCGCCGCTCCATCGATTCGGGCCGCCGGTTTCGCAACAAACCGGCGGCTTTTCTATCTCTATCGAAAAGCCAGCGGCCCTATCGAAAAGCCGGCGGCCCTATCGAAAAACCGGCGGCCTCTCTAATGTTCATAGACGAAGTCCGAATACTAGTCAAGGCAGGCGACGGCGGCAACGGCTGCATGGCCTTCCGGCGGGAGAAGTTTGTCCCGCGCGGCGGACCGAGCGGCGGCGATGGCGGCCGCGGCGGCGATGTCACGCTAGTGGCCGATCCTCACGAGAACACCCTCCTCAGGTACCGTTTCAATCCGGAACATAAGGCCGAACGCGGACGTCATGGCGAAGGCAGCAACTGCACCGGTGCGGAGGGCCATTCCATCGAACTGGAAGTGCCGGTGGGCACCGTAGTTTACGACGAGGCGACCGGCGAGCGGCTGTGCGATTTCACCGAACCCGGCCAGCGCTTCCTGGTAGCCAAGGGCGGGCGCGGCGGTAAGGGAAATGCCCGCTATGCCACCTCGACGCACCAGGCGCCGACGGAGCACCAGCCAGGCTTTCCGGGCGAAGAGAAGCGGCTGCGCATGGAATTGAAGCTGCTGGCGGACGTGGGGCTGGTCGGTTTCCCCAATGCCGGGAAGTCCACGCTGATCTCGCGAATTTCAGCGGCGCGGCCGAAAATCGCGGCCTATCCGTTTACTACCCTGGAGCCCAACCTGGGAGTAGTGCAAATCGCCGATTTTCGCAGCTTCGTGGTGGCCGACATCCCCGGCCTGATCGCCGGAGCGCACCTGGGCCATGGACTGGGAATCCAGTTTCTGCGGCATATCGAGCGGACACGACTGCTGGTACACCTGGTGGACGTGTCGGAAGAGAGCGGCCGCAATCCGGTGGAGGATTTCGAAACGGTAATAGACGAGCTGGCGAATTTCAGCGCGGACCTGGTGGCCAAGCCGATGTTGGTGGTGGCCAGCAAGATGGACGCGGCGCAGGATCCCGAGCGGGTGAACGCCCTCCGCTCCCTGGCCTTGCAACGCGGGCTGCCGTTCTTCGAGATTTCCAGCGCCACAGGTCTGGGCATCGAAAAATTGAAGTTGGCCATGGCCGAACGGGTGCTGGCGCCGGTGCCCTCGGTATCTCTCTAGAGTCGCGTCTCCGATCGAAGGGGTTCACCGGCAGGCGGGTGGTCAATCCTGGCCGCAGGCGGATTTCCCGTCCGTCGCCGAGTGTTCGCGCCACGAAAGAGCTGGCTGCAGACTGAAAGGCGCAGTCAGTTCAGAACTCCTGATGTCGTGGAATTTGCAGTGAGCCCGCAGGTGGGGCAGGCGGTGCTCGCCTGCCCGCCGCGCCGAATTAGGTCCGCTGCTCGAATAGGATCGAGCGAAGGCGAGCACCGCCTGCCCCACCCGCGAAGCTGCCGCCATCGAAAGGAATGGCTCAGCCCATTTTCCCCGCCGGGCTGAAATTGCGGGGCGACATCAGGAGTTCTGTAGTTTCTGTTGCGAAACTGCTGCGCGGCGGAGCAGCACCGCTCCCTGGCGGTCGCGGCTCGGAAAATGCTGCGATGATTCCGGGAATTGTCACCGAGCCGGGCCCAGAGGGCACCCCGCGGGGGAGCGGTCTCTTGAGTTCCGCACCAGCTCAGCGAAACTCGCGATCCCGCGCCGTCATACCGGTGCAATTGACGGCCACGCTGGCGGTGTACGCGGGCCCTACCTCGATCGGCAGGACGCTCCACTCGCCATCCAGTTCGGTGTCGGCGCCGTACAGTCCGATGCCGCGGGCTTTCAGCTTAGCTTCGATCCGCGTCCAGCGTCGAAAGAACTCGCCTTCCCTGGCGCCGCGCGGCAGTTCAGCCAGTGCGGCGGCGTCGGCGGGCGGGAAAAAGCGTTCGGCGATCCCTAAACACTCCTCCAGCGGACGGAGCCACTCCACATCCACGCCAACTTCGACGCCGTAAGCTACCGCTACCAGCGCCATCTCGTGGGAATGGGAGAGGTTGAATTTCAGCTCCGGGACGGCTGGCAGGTACGGTTTGCCGTACTCCGCCGGGGCGAAATCCAGCGGCGCGCCGGTATAGCTGCGCAAAATAGAGCGCAGAGCGGCATGGGAACGGAGGTACCGTTGCCGCAATGGGGCCGACACCAGGCGCGCCGCCCGTTCGGCTTCGGCGGAAGTTGGCGGCAGCCAATCGCTCGCCACGTCGAGCTTTACCACCCACACGTCCACATCGGGCATATCACGGCCATTATGGCGCAAGGGACCGCCCCGTGCCATGGAACAATCCCGGCCCGGCAAGCGTATTCTGAGGACGGAGGTGGAAATGTTCTGCGATCATTGCGGCAGACAAGTGACGGGAATGGAGACCTTCTGCGCCTCCTGTGGCAAGCAGGTTAATCCCGTTTCCGTGGCGACGCCCGGCGTTGGCCGCGTGGAGGGCCACGTACGGATGCTGGGCATCTTCTGGCTGGCGTACTCCACCTTTCGACTGATGGGCGGCTGGTTCTTCTCGAGGTTCTTCACGCATTGGAGCGGTTTCTGGAATCCCCACATTCCCTTCTTCATTCCCGGCGTTCTGCGTGGAATCGGCATGATCCTGATGGCCAGCGGCGTGCTCGGGATCCTGGCTGGCTGGGGATTGATCGACCGGCAACCGTGGGCGCGCGCGTTGGCCATTGTATTGGGTTTCTTCGTGCTTCTGAATTTCGGCATCGGCACGGTGTTGGGAATTTACACACTGTGGGTGCTGCTGCCGGCGGAATCAGGGCAGGAATACCAGAGGACAGCGCGGTCTATCTAAGCGGTCTGTTATGCTACCGGCAGATGGTGCGAATCACTCTGGCGGTAGCGGCCGGCTTCCTGACGATGTCGGTGCCGGCAATCGCGACGCAAATCGCGATGCTGAAGTTCTTCTTTCACGCCACTCCGGGCGTGGACATGGACCTCCTGCCACCGGCCTACTTCCTGGCCAACGGCGTAATACGAATGTTTTACGCCGTAATCGGCGGCTGTGTGACCGCGGCAATCGGCAAGAGATACGAAGCTCCCACCATCCTAGGAGCGTTGCTGCTGGGGACGGCGATCGGCAATCTGGTGATGAATCGCGGAGGCGAACCGCTGTGGTTTGCCGCAGTCGTGCCCCTGGCGAGTGCGGTAGTTGCGACAATGGCGGGATATCGATGGCTGGGGCGCCTGCCGGCCGCTGGCAAAGCGCGCTAACGCCGGACCGGTTCGCGGCGGAGCGGTTTGGCGGGCGCTTCCGACCTGCCCTCGGGCCGGAACAAGCACCACGCGCCTAAGGCGCACAGTCCCATCGAAATCCATTGCGAGGTGTCGAGCGGCGTCCCCCACAAATTGCCCTGCTCGTGATTGCGGAAAAACTCCACAATGAAGCGGACGACCGAATAGAGCATTAGGTAGAGGCCGATCATGGCGCCCTGCCGGTGGCTCTTGCCGAACTGCCGGTACAGAATCGCAAAAATGGCGAATTCCGAGAAGGCTTCGTAGAGTTGGGTGGGGTGCAGCGGCAGGCCCAGCGGCACGCCTACCAGGTCGTGCGCCACGGGATTGCGAAACGTCACCGCCCACGGAAGGTGGCATTCCACGCCCCAGCAGCAACCCGCCGAGAAACAGCCCAACCGTCCGATACCGTGGCCCAGCGCGATTCCGGGAGCGAATACGTCGGCGGTTCTCCATAGCGGCAGGCGCGTTTTGCGCATGTACCACCAGGAGACGGCCAGCGCCGCCAGCAGGCCGCCGTAAAAGACGCCGCCCGCCTGCAGCGTGTCCAGCGTGAAGATCTCGCGCGGATTCTCGCGATAGCGCGGGTCCACGATCAGCATCATCGCTTTGGCGCCCACAATGGCCGCCAGTGCGCAGTAGATGCCCAGATTGGTGACGGCGTCCACGTCGAGCGAGACGCGCTTCGCCAGGCGCGTCGCCATCCACAGTCCGCACAGGAAGGCCAACGCCACCAGTGCGCCGTAAGTGTGAAGGAACGAGATATGGAGGATTTCAGGGTACATTTGCCGCCTGCGTTCTTGGCCAGAGCAAGCCCACTGCCAGCAGCGCGCTGCCGATTACGATGGCCGAATCGGCCACATTGAATGCCGGCCACTGATAGTCGCGAATATAGAAAAGTAGAAAATCCGTCACCCGCCCATACAGGATGCGGTCCACCACGTTGCCCGCGGCGCCACCCAGAATCAGAGCGAAGCCCCACCGCGACAGCCGGTCCAGCCGCTCCGGGCGCCACAACACGATGCTGACGCCGATGACCGCCGCTACGGAGAGCACAACCAGCAGCAGGGTACGCCATTGCGAAGTGGAATCGTTGAACAGCCCGAAGGCCACGCCGCGATTCTCGGAGCGGACGATATCGAAGAATCCGGGAATGACTCTGATGGTGTCCAGAAAGGACAGACGGGTTTCGATGAGCCACTTGGTGAGGCGATCGAGCGCCAGCACCGCAGTCCCGGCGCCATACGCCTTCAGTCGGAGATCGACCGTAACGGAATCCATGTTCGGGGTCTTACCATCGTAGCAAGGACGCGCGGCCGGGGCTTACGATACGATGGGTGCGATTGGGTGCGATGGAGACTCCGAACTCCGGTTGTCGTGGAATTTGTGGTGAGCCCGGAGGTGGGGCAGGCGGTGCTCGCCTGCCAGTCCGCCCGCGTTGAACCGGGCCCGCTGCCCAAACAGGATAGAGGGCAGGCGAGCACCGCCTGCCCCACCTCCGGATCTCTTGCCAGGGAGCGGTGCAAGGACCCGCAGCTAATACCTCGTCCGGTCCGCTTTATTGGCCCACTCTATGAACGGCTTGGCCGCCCCGGCGTCCTCCACATGAATCATGGAAATGCTGCGCGCGCCCGGCGGCACGGCAATCTGACGATAGATGAACGAATCGTCGAAACCGGCGGCGCTCGCCTGGTCCTGCGTGGCAACAAAAAAGACGCGCGCCGGCCGCGCCCAATAGAGCGCTCCCAGACACATGGGACAGGGCTCGCACGACGTGTAGAAGTCGCATCCGGCCAGTTGGAACTCTCCCAGAACACGGCAGGCCTCGCGAATCGCCACCATCTCCGCATGCGCCGTGGGATCGTTGGTGCGCGTCACCTGGTTGGCTCCCGTGGCAATTACCACTCCATCCTTCACCACCAGGGCAGCGAACGGACCGCCGTCCCTGCGGACGTTCTCCACCGCCAGATCGATCACCTGCCTGATTAGAGACTGATCCAACCCCTCACCCACAGCCAATTGTAAACAAAACTCGCGCGCTATGGCTGGATCAGCCCGGCGCGGATGGCGTAGCGCACCATGCTGGCGGTCTCGTGGACGCCCAGTTTCTCCAGGATGCGGCTGCGGTGCGAGTCGGCGGTCTTATAGCTGATCCCTAGTCGGGCGGCGGCCTCTTTCGTCGATTTTCCTTCGGCGATCAGTACCAGCACCTGCCGCTCCCGCTCGGTCAGGGCGAACACCAGGCGCACCGATTCTTCGTCGGGCGCGAAGACGCCGCGCTTCCGGTCGGCGATGTCGACGACCATCCCCACGTACCCCGCAAACGAACCGTTTCCCTGGCGGGGGGTGCCGTTGTCTTCCACCCACGTGTATGTGCCGTCACCGCGTTGCAAACGATACTGCAGGTGGAACGGCTGGCGGCTGGTGAAGGACTTGATGTAGGTCTCGATACAGAGGTCGCGGTCGTCGGGATGGAGCCCATCGGTCCAGCCGCTGCCTATTTCCTGTTCCGGGGTGCGCCCGCGGAATTCCAGCCATGCCCGATTCACGAAATTGCGCATGGCGTCGGTTCCCGAAGACCAGATGAGAAACGGCGCGCAATCGGCCATCTGGCGGAATAGTCCGTCTTGCGCACGCTGCAGTCGTTCGACCTGCGCTTCCAGTTCGGCGATTCGCTGATTGAGTACTGCTACTTCCTCGATTTGATGTCCCGGAGCCATTTGAATCCAACCTGAACCAAAATAATAGGATAGCGGATAACAGACGTAAAGTACCAAAATGGCGTCAAGACCGCTTGACAACCCGCCCACTGGCGCGGTAAGCGTTTGAAGCGACTGCCTTTTTGGAACTTTCTGGCCACCCCGTACGAACTATGATTAAGGTAGCATGGCGCAATATACGGCTCAAACCGACGACGAACTCTTGTTTCGCCTTCGAAACGGCGACGAGCAGGCTTTTGCCGCCCTCTATCGTCGCCGGCAAGGCGCCATCTACCGTTTTGCCTTGCACATGAGCGGTTCCCCGGCGGCCGCGGAGGACATCGCTCAGGAAGTATTTCTGGCCTTGCTGCGCGAGGAATGCGGCTACGACCGGGAACGGGGCACGCTTTCGGGATACCTGTTCGGGATCGCGCGCAAGCTGGTGTTACGCAACCTGGAACGCGGCCGGGCGGACGTGCCCCTGGAACCGGAGGGCGACGAAGTTGCGCCCCGCGAACTGGCGGTGGTCGACGATCCGCTGGCGGGGCTCACGCGGCATGAGGCGATCGATGCCTTGCGGCGCGCCGTGCAGGCGCTGCCGCGGCGCTACCGCGAAGTGGTGGTGCTGTGCGACCTGGAGGAACTGGATTACGCGGAAGCGGCCGTGGTGTTGGGTTGTCCCATCGGCACGGTACGCTCCCGCATGCATCGGGCGCGCGCTCTGCTGCTCGAGAAATTGAATCACGACCGCAAACCGCGGATCGCCGTGGATGCTTGGAAGCCGATGAGGTACGCCATATGAATTGCCGGGAATTTTGGGAGAATCTGCCCCAGCGGGGCCACGACATCACCGGGGAGCAGGCGGGCCATCTGGCGGAGTGCGGTACCTGCGCCGCTCAGTGGGGGCCGCATCGGGCTCTGGCGGAAGGACTGCATTCCATGGTGGAAGAGTGGCGCAAAATGGAAGCTCCGCCGCACGTGGAGGCGGGCCTCACCGCCGCATTCCGGTCGCAAGCCGGCTTCCGGATTCGACGGTCGCTGCGGCAATCCTGGTGGACGCCGGTATTCGCCTGGGTTTCGGGCGCCGCCGCGATGATCGCCCTGGCTGCGGTATTGATGCGCGGCCACGTGCCGGCGCCGGCCAACGTGGCCGCGCCCCACCGCGCGCCCCAGTCGCTGGTGCAAATGGCTTCGCTCGATGCCGATTCCGATGACGATGCCGCGGTTTTAGGCGAGGGTTTCGTGCGTCTGCCGAATGCGCCGCGCATCGATCCGAATGAGGATTACAACGTGGTTCGGGTGGAAGTGCCGGGGTCGGCCATGATCGCCATGGGGGTCTCGGTGAGCGAGGATCGCGCCGCGGAAACGCTGCTGGCGGATGTCGCGTTAGCTTCGGATGGCACGGCCCGCGCGGTGCGCCTGGTGCCGGATGGCGGAACCTATTAGGAGTAACGACGATGACGCGAGTTTTGCTGGTGGGCCTTCTGGCCATGGCCGCGGGCGCGGGCGCGGGCGCGCAAGCGCAGCCGCAAGAGCGCGGTGGGCCGCCAAATTGGAGATTCGTGGGCGCGGAAGCCGGACGGCCGGGAGCGGTAGTAAAGAATGCGCCTTTTTCGGCCGACGTGACCACCGAAACCAGCATGGTCCTGCAGGATGGCAATCATATCCGGCAGACCAGTTCGTTGCGCCTCTACCGCGATAGCGAGGGCCGCACGCGGCGCGAGCAGTCCTTGAACAACGTGGGTGGTCTGGCCAACAACACCAACCTTCCGCCCGTGGTCTTCATTAACGATCCGGTGGCCCACGTCAATTATGCGCTGAGCCCTTCTTCGCGGACGGCGACCAGGTCGGCAGGTGGCGGCCGGGGGGGGCGTATGCGGGGCGCGGCGCCCGGCGGCGGACAGCAAAACGCGAAAACGGAATCGCTGGGTAATAAGACTCTGGAAGGCGTGGCGGCCGCGGGCACGCGCACTACCATCACCATACCGGCCGGCCAGATGGGCAACGAACAACCGCTGCTCACGGTGGTGGAATCCTGGTATTCGCCGGATTTGCAGACCGTCGTGCTCTCCAAACGCAGCGACCCGCGCACCGGCGAGACCGTCACCCGGTATACCAACATCAATCGCGCCGAGCCGGCGCACTCCTTATTCGAAATACCGGCCGATTATAAGATCGCCGACTCCGCGGCACGCGGCCCAAAAACCGGCGCGAAGTAAGACTCAAAACTCCTGATGTCGCCCTGCAGTTTCTGCCTGGCGGGGAAAATGGGCTGAGCTATTCCTTTCGATGGCGAGAGCTTGGCAGGTGGGGCAGGCGGTGCCACCTGCCCGCCCGCGCTGAATTTGGGGCCGCTGCTCGAATAGGATCGAGCGAAGGCGAGCACCGCCTGCCCCACCCTGCGGGCTCACTGCAAATTCCACGACATCAGGAGTTCTGAGACTCAAAACGCCATCTTGTCTTTCTGAGCTTCCACTTTCTTTGTGTCCAGCCCGGGCACTTTCGACACATCGCTCCAGTTCTTAAAAGCGCCGCGATCCGTCCGATAAGCCACCAGCGCCTTCGATTCGTCCGCGGTGAATTTCAGGACTACGATCAGCTCCGAGTACGGAGCGGTATTCATGTTGACCTTCGCATCCTTGCCGAAGTTGCCGGCCAGATAGGCCACAATTACCGTCTGCTGCTTTTCATCGGCCTTGGCGCCGCGGTCCACCATGTCGCCCACCTTGTCCCACCACTCGTCCTCGGTGAGCCGCATCTTGCGGAAAGTGCCGCTGGTGTGGCAGTCGATGCACACCTTGGCCACCAGCTCTTTGCCCGGCCCGTCGGGCAGCAATTTGACTTCATCGTCGGCCGGCAGCGCCAGGGCGAGCGAGGCGGCCGCGGCCACGATCCAGAGATTCTTGGTGGTCATAGGCTGACTCTAAAGTAGCGTTCCGAGCCGATAGTTTTCAAGTCCTGCGAATGCGAGAATGGTCGGCATGCTGAATCGGACAACTGAGTCCTTGAGTGAAACTTTCCTGCAACCGCGATCATCAATAGGAGCGTGGCAACCGAAACCGTCAAAATCGTTCGCTTCCATCAGGTAGGCAGCGCCGAGGTGCTCCAGTTAGACGAACTCCCTATTCCCGAACCGGGCGCCGGCGAAGTCCGGCTGCGCGTGAAAGCCATCGGCCTGAATCGCGCCGAGGTGATGTTCCGCCAGGGGAAATATTTAGTGGCGCCCAAATTTCCTTCGAAGCTCGGCTACGAAGCATCGGGCGTAGTGGAGGCCGTCGGCCCAGGCGTCGACCGGGCGTGGCTCGGCAAGACCGTCAGCACCGTCCCGGCTTTTCCGGCGGATAAGTACGGAGTCTACGGCGAAGTAGCCATTGTCCCGGCCTCTGCCCTTGCCGAATATCCCGCGCACCTCTCCTTCGAAGAAGGCACGTCCATCTGGATGCAATACCTCACCGCCTACGGTGCGCTCGTCATGCACGGCAAGGCCGCAAAAGGCGATTTCGTCCTCCTTACTGCCGCGAGCAGCAGCGTGGGTTTGGCGGCGATTGAAATTGTGAAAGCCGAAAACGGTGTGAGCATCGCCGCTACCCGGACATCGCGGAAGAAGGCCCAACTCCTGGCCGCCGGCGCGGACCACGTGATCGCCACCGGGGAAGAAGATCTCGCCGCCCGCGTGCACGAGATCACCGCAGGCAAAGGCGCCCGAATTATTTTCGATCCCATCGCCGGTAGCGGTGTGGAAACGCTGGCCGCGGCCGCCTCTCCCGGCGGCACGATCTTCGAGTACGGCGACCTCTCCGGCGAACCCACTCCCTTTCCGCTTTTCACGGCCCTGGGCAAGGGCCTCAGTGTACGCGGCTATACGCTCTTCGAACTGGTGGCCAATCCGGAGAGCTTCGCCAAGGCGAAGCAGTATGTCTTCGACCATCTGGCCGAGGGCAGTTTCAAGCCGCGCCTCGATAAGAGCTTTCCGCTGGCGAAAATCGTCGAGGCGCATCGCTACATGGAATCCAACCAGCAGATCGGCAAAATCGTGGTCACGGTGTAAGGCGAGCTTTCTGCCTCGCGCTAGTTTTCGGTCGGCATCTTCTCGACGTGGTCGATAACCGGCTTTATGGAGGCCACTTCGAACGTGGGCTTCGTCCGGGCAGGCGCTCACGCGGCCGCCAGTGCCAGACAGAAAAGAACTTTGAACCGTCGCACGGCTGTACGAATGTTGTCTCCGGTCTTCATGTTCGTCACTCCCGGCTACAGCGCTTTCTTGAGGTTTCGCCGATACTGTTCAAAGGCCTTGCGGCCTGCGCCGGTGAGGCAGAGCAATGTCTGCGGCACCTTGCCGCGATAGGTCTTTGTTACGGCGACGTAACCAGCCTCCTCCAGTCGGGCAAGATGACTCGAAAGCGTGCCTTTGTTCATATCGGTTTCGTGTTGCAGATACACAAAGTCGGCCCGGTCGACGGCAAATAGGAGTGCGGCAATCATGAGCCGCCCGGGTTCGTGAATGACCCGGTCAAGGTCTGCAATGCTGCGGATCTGCTGGTTCACTGGCCTTCCTGCGCTGGCGCCGGCGTATGGCGGAGATAGAGCCAAAAACTGATGCCGCCGGAAATCAGCAGCATCGTGCCATAAGCCATCAGAGAAAGGAGAATGGTCCCGAGGAGCTTGGCACGATCCGGGTGGGCCGGCGACTCGCTGCCCAGCGCGCCCAGAACGTCGGCGGGAAGGACAGCAATCGCAAACGAGGCGAGGACCATTGCTCCGGCGAAGATCCACTTCCAGCGAACTGCCCTGGCGAAGTTGTCGCCATAGACCGCTGCAAAAATAAGCCCGGTCAGAGGGGCAAGCATCGAGATGTCCCAGCTCCGTCGGAAGCCGACGGCCAGACCGGCGCTTGCCAGCGCGCCCAGTACGGCGGCGATTGCCGCTGTATGCCATCGTTTTCGGTACTCGACAAACCCCGTGCGGGGATACGTGATGCGCGTCTTTACGGCTTTGGTGCCGTAGTGGATGAGCGACATCAAGCCGATGAAAGCAAACAACGAGCTCCGCTGCCAGACGGAGTCCGCGGGCGAGCGCATCAGCAGCCACAAGAGGAGCGCATATCCGAGGCACATGACACTGCCACCCAATTCGCCCAGGCCGTCGATGTTGTAATAAAGCCGAGGCCGTGCCAATAGGTTTCCAACGTGATCCATGTTCATTCCTCCAATCGGCAACAGCGGCAAACCGTTCAGGGGCGCCGAGGCGATTCACCTACTAGTTTGCATCGCCAACCGGTAGGTGTCAATATGGAAAAATCCGACAAGCCGCGGGATTCAGGACCGCTTCGCCTCGCGGACGGTGCGCACATCCAGGAACATTCTGTGCGGCCCGTCGGCAGCGCAGCCCTCGATTGGCTCGAAGCCGTATCGCCGGTACCAGCCGGTTCGCTCGCGATACGCGTCCGTGACGATGCACCGGCAACCAACCTCATCGGCCAGTCGCAAGGCAATCCGAAAAACCTCCGCGATCAGGGCGTGTCCCAATCCCTGTCCGGCGAACCGGCTATCCACCACCGCCAGACGAGCCAGCAGGAGCAGCGGCAAATCGTAGGCCGGCAGCCCACGCACGTGCTTCGGGGGGAATGCATCGCGCGGAATGCTCGCCATGGCCAGCGTAAAGTAACCGAGCACCTTGCGATCCGCCTGGTCCTCTACTGCCACATAGGTGACCCCGATCGAGCTTTTCTCCTGGTTACTCCAGGCGTGCCGCTGGAGATAGCTATTGAGAGGCTGGTCTCCGCAATCGAAGCCGCCTACCTCGTCGCTGCGTTCCAGGCGGCGAATGACCGTGGCCATTTCAATCCCGCATGGCGCGAATCAGCTTGCCGGTAGGGGCTTTGGCTGCGTCCTTGGACGCGAGTTCCGCCAAGCTCTCCAGTTCACGCGGAGTCCACTCGATACGGACGCGCGGCAGCGCACTTTCCGGCGCTACACGCTCCAGGCGCGGAAACACCAGGATGCGGCGTTCCCCGTCCGCGCTCTCGCTGACGATGCGGTGTCCCTGTTTCCGTTCTGAAACCGCCCATCCGTACAGAGCCACGGCATCCGACAGGAAATCGGTATTGCTGGAAAGCTGCAAGTCCGCCTTGAGCGCCCGGACGGTCCGATCTTCCGCCGGGGCCAAGTCTGCCTGAAACTTGGTTCGGCGGGCACGAGGGACGGCCGACGCGGCTGTTCGTTTTCGTTTCGTGTTCGTTGGCATACGGAGCTACTCCAATTGTACTCCCAAATGAATCCGGAGTCGAGGACGTGCGGCCCCAATCCCGTTCCCCTCAACGGAGCACGGCTTCTCGTGAGTGCCAAAGTTCCCGACGGTGTTTCGCGGCAGGTCGCAAAGCGATCGCGTCGCCCGCCCCCTCGCTCGCTTACACTAAGAGATCGATGCGTCCGCAAGATCTTCTCAGCTTCTGCATGATGGTGAAGAACGAGGAGCGCGCCCTTCCCACGTGTCTCGATTCGGTGCGCGCTCTGGCCGGCCAGTTGATTGTAGTGGACACCGGTTCCACCGACCGGACGCCGGATATCGCCGCCGGATACGGTGCGGAAGTCGTCCCCTTCGATTTCTCGGTGATCGATTTTGCGGCCGCCCGCAATCACGCCATCGCCCGCGCCAGGGGACGATGGATCCTGATGCTCGATGCCGACGAGACGTTAGACGGGGCCAGCGCGCCGATCGTCGAACGGATCGTCGCGGAGGATCCCAACGCGGGAGTTTTTCTGGAGCGGTACAACCACTCCACGGCGTCTGAACATCCTTTCACGGACTACGTTGTCCGCCTCTTTCCCAACCGGCCGAATGTGCGGTATCGGGGCCGGGTCCATGAGACCGTCGACGCCTCGATTCTGGCTGGAGGCGCGAAGCTGATTCAGACTTCGATCCGCATCGATCACCGGTTCGCGTCGGATCGGGAAGCGCGGCAACGGAAGAACCACCGGTACATAGAGATCCTCAAGGAAGAGATCGCCGCCGATCCCAGCGACGATACGCGGCTCGACTTTCTGGCCGCGGAATATCACCAGCTCGAAATGTTCGATGAGGCCACGGAAATTGCCGAGCGTATCGTGCGTGTGAGGCCGCGCGACGCCCGGGCTCATTTGTTCGTGGGCCTCTATCATTTGCTCTACCGGCCCGATCTGCCGCAGGCCCGCGCCGATTTCAACCAGGCTTTGAAACTACGTCCGGGCTATGCCGAAGCGGAGTCCTTTCTCAAACTGCTCGACGAGAAGGAGCAGAGTGCTTAAGCGAGCCGGGGATATTGCCTAAGAACCGCTTGCTGGCGCGCGCGGCTCAGAATGGCGTTTCAATGTTTGTAAGTGTTTACGGAGCCGCGACCGCAAGGGAGCGGTCGTTCAGAGACGTGCTTCCCCAGGTCGGTTACGCGCCCGAAAGAGCGAAAGAGCAGGGTGCTGAAACAGTTTCGGGATTTTGGTTAAGAACCGCTTGCTGGCGCGCGCGGCTCAGAATGGCGTCTCAATGTTTGTAAGTGTTTACCGAGCCGCGACCGTTAGGGAGCGTTCACCCTTCAAGCACCAGAAGGAGCAGGGCAACCTGCAAGCACGCCCTGCCAGGATAGACTAAAGAAATGGCCTCGCCGAGCCCTTATCGGTACATCCTGTCTCTACCGGAACGGGTGGTCCGCTCGCTCGGGGCGCTTTCCGGCGGGCTCCTGCGCGAGATCGGCGAAGTAGTGGTGCCCGCGAGCCTCCGCCGCACAACTCTGTATCGCACCATGGTGGAAGTTACCTTGCGATTCCTGATCGAAGAAGTGGGGCAGGTGGAAGGCGTCTATCCTGTTGAAGGCCACCTGGCCGAGAATTTCCTGATTCAACGCACCGCCAGCCACGGAATTGAATTGCTTGGCATTCTGACCTTCCGCGCGTCGCCGGTGTGGGTGCTGGCCGCGCTCGCCGATGTCACCGGGGCGGGGAATACGCTCATCCGCGAGATCTCCCAGGAACTCAAAGAGGAAGGACTGCTGGAATCCGGCGCGCGCTTCGAAACCGTGGAGCAGATGCTCGACGGGCTGGAGAAAACCAGCTCGCACCTGGCGCGGACGCTGAATCTGCCGCCGGTGGATATCGCCGGTCTGCGCCGCGAATGGGATGCTTTCCGCCAGCAGGCGCAAAACATCCCGCCGAGGCGAGTCCCTACACCGGAGCGGCTGGAAGGGATCTGGGGCGAATTGCGCCGCACCGCGCGGGAACAGAACCGGTCGGTCTTCACCGTGTCGTCGCTCATGGCGATGTCGGCGCTCCGTCACGTTCCGGGCAACGTGCTGTGGCTCTCGCGAGCGGCCCATTCCGCGGCGCGGCGCACCGGCAAGGTGCTGGGCGGCGCCGTTCTGGACCACTACGCGCAGTCGCTCGCAGAGATCTCGCGCACCGGCTTCGTGGCGTACTGGACGCGCGAGTTTCGACCGTATCTGCGGGGAGCGGCCCTCCAGTTCGCCCCGCAGCATGGGACCTTGACGGAACGGCTGCTGCGCCGGGGGTTCAGCAGCGATCAGTCGTAGACCGGAATCCGCGACGGCCTGCCGAGCCAGCGCTCATACAGCCAGCGCAGCGCGTACAGCGAGCAGCCGATGGTCACCGCCAGAACCGCATTTACGGACATCACCGCGAAGGCCGTCAGCAGGAACGCGGCAGCGTCCAGACGGCTCATTTTGGGCAGCCGGCGCCAGGCGCTCCAATCCAGCAGACATAAGCCCATCCACGCGGTGACGCCGGCCAGCGCGGGGATGGGAATGTGCTGCACGAATCCAGCCCCCAGCGACAGAATCGCCACCAGGAACAGGGCGTGCATCAGGTTCGAAACCCTGGTAGTGCCGCCGCAGCGGACTACCGCCAGGCTCCGCGCCGGAATGCCGATACTGGGCGGCGCGCCGAAAACTCCACCCACGATATTGGCCAATCCGTAAGCGCTCAGCTCGGCATCCGCGTCGGCCGGCTTCATGCGCTGATGACGGCCGCGGAAGTGCTCCACTACGCGCGACGTAATCAGGATATTCACCGCCGAGACAAACGCCAGCCCCATGGCCGGAGGCAAAGTCGCCAGGACTTCTTTGGCATTCCAGGAGAATCCCACTAAGGGAGGCAACATCGCCGATAGCGATCCCACTTCCTTGGCGTGGAAGCCGAAGAAGCGGCCCACCAGTACGGCGAGTCCGACGCCGATGAGCGGCGCTGGCGCGTGACGCGATACCTTGGCGGAGAGCGTGGCGGCCACGATGACGGTCAGCCCGAGAATCGAGGGCACCGCACGCACATCCGGCAAGTGTTCCAGTACTGCAGCTAATTGTCCGAAGCCGGAACCGGCGGAGCGCGTCAGCGGGGACGCGACTCCGAACATGATGTCCAGTTGCGAAACCAACATCATGCCGCCGATGCCACAGGAGAATCCTGTTACCACGGCGTGTGGAACTTTGGCGATATGCCGGCCCAGGCGCACAAGGCCAAAGCCGATCAGAATCACCGACGCCATGATGGAAAGCCGTGCCGCCCCACCAATCCCATGGTTGCGAACCGCCAAGGCGATGAATGGTACCGTGGCGCTGGCGGTGCCGCCGATCAGTACGGGGTTACGCCCCATTAAAGAGATAACCGGCGCTGTCAGGATGGAAGTAAAAATCCCCAGCACCGGGGGCAACCCCATGGCAGACGCCAGAGCCAGCCCGTAAGGCAACGCGATGAGCGCTGCTATCAGGCCGCCGGCACAATCGCCCAGGAAGCGGTTCCAACCGTAGTTGGCACGGGGCGGGCTCATTCTTCGCAGAATGGCCCGCGGGTTCAAGCCATGACCTTTAAGAAGGCGGCTTTGAATTTATCCATCTCTTCCGGCAGTCCAACGGTGACCCGGACGTGGTTCGGCCATGCGCGCCACACGCGGCCGACGATTACCTTCTCTTTTGCCATGGCGGCGGCGATCTGGCCACCGGGCCGCTTCACATCCACCATGAAGCAATTGGAGACAGAAGGCACAAAACCGAAATTGTTCTTATCGAGGAAGCTGAACACGTCGTTGCGGACGTCGCCGATTTTCTTGCGGCGCTCCGGCACCAGGTTGGGATCCTTCAGGCTGGCATAGGCCGCGGCCATGGAGGTGATGGGGAGCATGCCGTTCTGGCTGTAGTTATCGATCTTAGCCAGCAGATCCGGACGGCCGATCGCCGCGCCGGCACGCAAACCGGCCATGCCGTAGATCTTGGAGAACGTGCGCAGAATCACGACGTCCTTCTGGGCGGCCACCATGGCGGTATTGAAGGGCGCGGTCGGGGTGATGTGCGTATAGGCCTCATCGATCATGACGATGGCGCCTTTGGGTTTGTTGGCCACCAGCCAGTCGATGTCCGCCTGGGGCGTCAGCGTTCCCGTCGGGTTGTTGGGATTGCAGACGTAGATCAGGCCGGTATCGGGGCTGGCGGCGGCCATGGCCTTGACGTCGTGCGTGTACTCTTTGGTGAGAGGCACGTTGATCGCCTTGGCGCCGACAAACGCGGCGGCGCGGGCGCCTGCTTCATAGCCGGGATCGGCCACCACATACGGCTTGGTGGGCGAACAGAAAGCCAGGACCGACCAGGTGAGCGGATTGCTCGATCCGGGGTAAATCTTGACGCAGTCCTCGGGCACGCCTTCCTGCTTTGCAAGAAGGGACTTCACCTTGGTGGACTCGCCGAAAAGGTAGCGGCCACCTTGTGCGACCATGGCGATGGCCGCTTCACGGGCGGCCTGGCTGGGGCCCAGGGGATTTTCATTGCTGTTGATCATCACCGCGTCGGGCGGTGCATCGACCCGGGAGAGTTGTGCCAGAGCGGGCTCGTTATAGAACGGGAGAGCGGCTCCGGCGGTTATCATCGTGGCAATCCGGCCGAAATTCCGGCGCGAAAAGCCGCGGCTGAGGAAATCTTCTTGCTGCTTTTCAGTAAGAACGGTCTTCATTCCTTCCCCCTCGCAGATCGGCTATTGGGAGCCAGATTAGCAGGTTCTGAGGCCAAAGTCATCTGGCTAGTCTAGTGCGCCCAGCAACCCAGGCCGATTACCGCGCCAATCTCAATCTGCACATCCACTGCGTTCACCACTCCGTCCTTGTTCTGATCGTTCCCCGCCATCAGTACCCCGAGCGCTTCGTTGATCTCCTGCTGAATGTCGGCCACGTTCACCACGCCATCCAGATTCACATCGCAGAGCGTGCCGGTTAGTTCGATGGTGAACGTCACCGCTACTTTCGAGGTGAAACTTCCGGCGGTGAGTGTGAGGTTACCGCCATAAATGCCCGGCGCCATGGCGCCCGGAGAGGCCGTCACGTTGAGTTGCGCCGGCGTGGCGCCGCTGGTGGTCGGCGTGGTGAGCCAGGGGGAATCGGAAGCCACGGTGAAGTTGACGGTTCTTCGCTGTTTCACGTGGGTTGACATGCCAGATCGAGTTTGCCTGCGATGAGGTAGATGATGGTGACGAGGTTGCGTTCGGAGCGATAGCCT
>Ga0302320_10002040_pt1 | contig 48095 bp, 27 predicted proteins | sample Bog_T0_3_FD_202130 | JGI IMG/M metagenome (GOLD analysis project Ga0302320, IMG submission 202130) | Peat permafrost microbial communities from Stordalen Mire near Abisko, Sweden - Bog_T0_3 | ecosystem: Environmental > Terrestrial > Soil > Wetlands > Peat | place: Sweden: Abisko, Stordalen Mire... | reverse complement strand
AACCCCGGCTCGCGGGCGCGCAGGACGTCCCAGATTTTTTCGCCGCCCACCAGGTGATTGGATTGTTTCCAAAACCGCACCTCCGCCGCTTCCCGGTCGTACCAGCCGTTGCCGACAATGCCGTGCCGCGCCGGCGGGGTGCCGGTGAGATAATTGGACTGCGCCGTACAGGTCACGGCCGGGAACGCTGGGGCGATGTGCGCCAGCGCCCCGCGCCGGCGGAAGGCGGACAGCGCGGGCGTGTGTTCGCCGATCAACCCCTCCGTCAGCCCGACCACGTTGATGACGGCCAGCCGGTTCATCGCTTTTCGGCGCGCGCCCGGAGTTCTTCCACCGCCGCCAGGATGAGGTCGGGCTCCAGGTCATGCGTTTCCTCCCCGCGGCCTATGCCACGCAGGAGCGTCACGGTCAGTTGCCCGCCCAGATGAATGCGGAATTCGTCCAGCCCGTCCAAGATATGAAAATGATTGCAGGAATCATCGTTGAGCAGTTCGCCGGCAAACAAAGTGAAACCCAGCCGCTCGATCAGGCTGAGAATCCGCTCCGCCGAAGCGGCGTTCAACCAGCCGAGCTTGCGCGAATAAATCACATCCAGCGCGATGCCGATGGCCACGGCCTCGCCATGGGTGATGCGGCACCGCGAGAGCATCTCCAGCTTGTGCGCCGCCCAATGGCCGAAGTCCAGCGGCCGCGCGGAGCCGGTTTCAAATGGGTCGCCGCCGGTGGCGATGTGGTCCAGATGCAATTCAGCGCAGCGCTGGATGAGCCGCTTTACCGCCGCCGGATCAAAGGCGCAAAGCTTGTCCGCCGCCGCCTCTATTTCCGCAAAGAAGGCGGCGTCCCGGATGCAGGCCACCTTGACGGCCTCCACAAACCCGGCCCGGCGCTCGCGCGGCGCGAGGGTGGCCAGCAGGTTGAAATCATTGATGACCGCGAAGGGCGGGGCGAACACCCCCACAAAATTTTTCTGACCGAAGGCGTTAAGCCCGTTTTTGACCCCCACGCCGGAATCCGCCTGGCTGAGGGTGGTGGTGGGGATGCGCACCAGCCGGACGCCCCGGTGCGCCGTGGCGGCGGCAAACCCCGCCACATCCAGCAGCGCCCCGCCCCCGATGGCCACCAGATACGAATGCCGGTCAATCTGGTGCCGGTGGAGGTGTGACAGAAGATCATTGATGATGGTCGGCGAGTTTTTGGCGCGCTCCCCGCCGGACACAAACAAGGGCGACCGGGTCAATTCCACCGGGCCGGCGTGGTGGCGAAAATAGGCTGTCACCGCCTCCTCCAACTGCGGCTGGGCCTGGGCCAGTGAATCTTCCAGGACCACCAGCACCCGGCGCGGCACGGCATCCGCCAGCACTTCCCGCAACAGCGGATTGGCCGGGGCGAAGACGTCCTCCGTGAAAAAGACACGCAGTTGCCAGCCCACCTGTATCGAGCGCTGAAGCAAAGCCATACGCGCATTTTGCGCCCAACCCGGCCATTTTTCGAGCTTTATTTGCAGGCGCAGCCCACCCCGTCTCAGCCTCTGGTCATCCCAGCACCGTCTTCAAATACCTGCCGGTATGGCTCTCCGGCGACGCCATGATTTTCTCCGGCGGGCCTTCCGCAACAATGCGGCCCCCGGCCCCGCCGCCTTCGGGGCCGAGATCGATGATCCAGTCGGCGGTTTTGATCACGTCCAGGTTGTGCTCGATCACCAGCAGGGTGTTGCCGGTGGCGCGCAGTTTGAACAGCACCTCCAGCAGCTTCGCCACATCGTGAAAATGCAGGCCGGTCGTCGGTTCATCGAGAATGTACAGCGTCCGGCCTGTGGCCTTGCGGCTCAGTTCCGTCGCCAGCTTCACGCGCTGCGCCTCGCCGCCGCTCAGCGTGGTCGCCTGCTGGCCCAGATGCAGGTAGCCCAGCCCCACTTCGGCCAGCGTCTGCACCGGATCGTAAATCTTCGGCACGGCCCGGAAGAAGGTCACGGCCTCGTCCACCGTCAGGTCCAGCACGTCCGCGATATTCAGGCCCTTGTAGGCGATGTCCAGCGTCTCGCGGTTGTAACGCTTGCCGTTGCAGGCTTCGCACGTCACATACACCGGCGGCAGAAAGTTCATCTCGATCTTCAGCACCCCGTCGCCCTCGCACTTCTCACACCGGCCGCCCTTGACGTTGAAGCTGAACCGGCCCGGCTCATAACCCCGGACTTTGGCCGCCGGCAGTTTGGCGAACAAATCGCGGATGTGGTTGAACATGCCCGTGTAGGTCGCCGGATTGCTGCGGGGCGTCCGGCCGATGGGCGTCTGGTCAATCACAATGACCTTGTCCAGATCCTCGTAGCCCTTGAGGGCGCGATGCAGGCCGGGCTTTTCCTTGGACCCGTAAAATTTGCGGAAGAGCGCGCGGCGCAGAATGTCGTCCACCAGCGTGCTTTTGCCCGAGCCGCTCACGCCGGTGATGCAGGTGAACGTGCCCAGCGGTATCCGCACATCCAGATTCCGCAGGTTGTTCTCCTTCGCGCCGAGAATTTCCAGCCACGCGCCGTCCGCCGCGGGCTGGATTCGTTTTTTCGGGATGGGGATGCTCAGCTCACCCCGCAAATACTGAGCGGTCAGCGATTTGGGGCTTTGTAAGATCTCCGCCAGCGTGCCCGCCGCGACCAGTTCGCCGCCATGCACCCCCGCGCCCGGTCCCAGGTCCAGAATATAATCCGCCGAGCGGATGGTGTCCGCGTCATGCTCCACCACCAGCACGGTGTTGCCCAGGTCGCGCAGGCCCTTGAGGGTGGCCAGCAGCCGGTCATTGTCGCGCTGATGCAGGCCGATGCTCGGTTCATCCAGCACGTACAGCACGCCGACCAGCGCCGCACCGATCTGCGTGGCCAGGCGGATGCGCTGCGCCTCCCCGCCGGAAAGCGTGCTGCTCTCGCGGTCCAGCGTGAGGTAGCCAAGGCCGACATTTTTCAGAAAGCCCAGCCGCGCCCGGACTTCCTTGATGACTTCGCCTGCAATCTTCTGCTGGAACTCCGTCAGCTTCAGCCCGGCAAAAAAATCATCCGCCTTGTCCACCGACAGCCCGCAGACATCCATGATGGAGAGTCCCGGGATTTTCAATTTGTTCGGTTTGAGGCCGAGCTGCGCGCCCACGGCGTCATCGCCCAGGGTGACGGCCAGGATTTCCGGCTTGAGCCGGCGGCCTTTGCAGACGTCGCAGAACTCCGGGCTCATGTAGGCCTTCAGCCGGTTGCGGATGAATTCGCTCTCGCTCTCGGTGGCCAGGCGTTCCAGATTCGGCAGCACACCTTCGAACGGCCGGCTGATGCAGCTGATCTTCCCGGCCCGCCAGAATTTAAACTCGATGTCCGCCCCGCCCGAGCCGTGCAACAACACGGTCTTGAACTCCGCCGGCAAGTCCTGCCAGGGCGTCTCCAGGCTCACCCCAAAATGCGCGGCCACCGACCGCAGCATGGCCTTGTAATAAATGCTCAACCGCTTGCCGGCCCGCCGCCAGGGCTGGATGGCCGCCTCCAGCGCCAGTTCCGGGTCCGGCACCACCAGGCTCTCCTCAAACACCATTTTCTGGCCCAGCCCGTGGCACACCGGACAGGCGCCCGCCGGGGCGTTGAAAGAAAAATGCTTCGGCGTGGGCGGATCATAGCTCTTGCCCGTGGCGGGACTGCACATTTTGTTGGAATGCAGCGTCTCGATCCAGTGGTCTGCTTTCATCGTCGCGTCCTGATGCAAGGTGAAGATCACCCCTTCGCCCCAGCGCAACGCCGTTTCCACCGAATCACTCAGCCGCACCCGGATGCTTTCGTCCATCACCAGCCGGTCCACGACCGCCTCGATATGGTGAAACTTCTTTTTGTCCAGTTTGACCCGCTGATTGGAGTCGCCCAGCTCCACCAGCACACCGTCCACCCGGGCGCGGACGAAGCCCTCGCGGCCCAGCCGCTCGATGACGTCGCGGAACTCGCCCTTTTGCCGGCGCACCACCGGGGCGAGGAGCAGCACCTTGGTTTTTGCCGGCAGCGCGAGGATTTTGTCCACGATGTCGCTGGTGGACTGCGCCACGATGGGCACGCCCGTTTCCGGGCAGTGCGGCCGCCCGATGTGCGCGTACAACAGCCGCAGGTGGTCGAAAATCTCCGTGGTGGTGGCGATGATCGAGCGCGGGCTGCTCCCGGAACTCCGCTGCTCGATGGCGATGGCCGGCGACAGGCCCTCGATGAAATCCACGTCCGGCTTCTGCATCTGGTCCAGGAACTGGCGCGCGTAGGCCGACAGCGATTCCACATACTTTCGCTGGCCCTCGGCGTAAATGGTGTCGAACGCCAGCGAGGATTTCCCGCTGCCGCTCAGGCCCGTGACCACCACCAGTTGGTCGCGGGGGATCGAGAGCGTGAGATTTTTCAAGTTGTGCTCCCGCGCCCCGCCGATGCGTATGAATTCCCTGCTCATGGTTGCGATTTCCTCAATATCAACAATCCGACAACCTACGCCAAGAAGCCCCGGATGCAAAGCCGGATATGAAAAAAAGGCGCGCCGGCGCGCCGGGGCGCATCCAGACCAGGCTTTCGGACCGCAGTTCCATGCGCCGCCGCAAACCGATGGCAGGGGGACGTTTCCGCTCTTGTGGTCAAGCGGAGTCCGGCTGAGTCCAGGTTGAAGCCGGGGACACTTTAAATACGACTTTCCAAGTAGATATTTCAATTTTGGCTCTGGCCGGGAAATAACCGAAAATAACCGTTTCGCATCCTCGCCGACCGGTCGGAAGTCGGGAGCGACCGAGTGCGCATGCTGTTGGAAGTGGACCTTCCCACCGGACCGGACACACCCTCGCGGCGGGCAGCGGACCGTCCGTCCGCGCCGAGGTTTTGGGGGATGTTTGGGGGATGTTTAAAAAGGCTTTACACCGGGGCGTTGGATTACTAGGCTGTTCCGCTCTAAATTAATATGGAAGCCAAGACAAAGACGATTGAACAATTTAAGTTGCATGTGAAGGACACCGGATCGGCCGATGTCCAAGTTGCGCTGTTGACGCAGCGCATCGACCATCTGACCGAACATCTAAAAATTAACAAGAAGGATCACAGCTCCCGGCGCGGGTTGCTGATGATGGTGGGCCAGCGGCGGCGCCTGCTCGACTATTTGGAGAGCAAGGATCTGGGCCGCTACCAGACGGTGGTCAAGAAGTTGAAATTGCGCCATTAAGATTTAAATGCGGGGGGCGGCGGGCTTGAAATGGGCCGGTCGCCCTTCGTTTTCTGGATTTGGCCCGGCGACGCGACCGGTCTGAATCCCCAACCAAACCAAAAATCCGCGTACTAAATTCCACCGCCTTCGGGCAATTTCATTCAACCCCGGACCCACCGCCGGGTTTGACTGAAGTTTCTCTGGAGGCGGGGGCACCCAACAGTTATGGCAGAAAAAATAACCGCCCAGGTGGGCGACAAGCAGATCATCATTGAAACCGGCAAGCTGGCCAAACAGGCCGATGGCGCCGTCACCATTCAACTTGGCGAGACCATTGTCATTGTGGCCGCCGTCGCGGCGACGAAAGCCAAACCCGGCCAGGACTTTTTCCCGCTGACGGTGGATTACCGGGAGAAGGCGGCGGCGGCGGGCAAGTTCCCCGGCGGCTATTTCAAACGGGAAGGCCGGCCCACGGAAAAGGAAATTCTCACGTGCCGGCTGACGGACCGGCCGATTCGCCCGCTCTTCCCCAAGGGCTGGTACAACGAGGTGCAGGTGCAGACGGTGGTGTTGAGCGCGGACGGGGAGAATGACCCGGACATTCTGAGCATCATCGGGGCGAGCGCGGCGCTGATGGTCAGCGATATTCCCTGGGCCGGACCGCTGGGGGCGGTGCGGGTGGGCCGTATCAAAGGCCAGTTCGTCGCCTATCCAACCCATGCGGAGATGGCGGAGAGCGATTTGGACCTGGTTTATGTGGGCAACGAACATGACATCGTCATGTATGAAGGCGCGGCCAAGGAGATATCGGAGGCGGACTTCAACGCGGCGCTAAAATTTGGCCAGGAATGCTGTTTGCCGCTGATCGCGGCGCAGAAGGAACTCGCCGCGAAGGCGGGCAAGAAAAAACGGGAAATCACCCTGAACACCGTGCCCAAGGAGATTTTGCTGGAGGCCAAGGCGCTGGCGGGTGACCGGTTTGTCCCCGCCCTCCTCACCCCGGGCAAATTGGCGCGGGAAAACGCCTGCAAGGCCATCCAGACCGAGGTGGGCGCCAAGCTCACAGAGAAATTTGGCGCGGAAGCGGTGACGGAATTTGTCATCAACGACGCCTTTTATTATATCCAAAAGGAGGCGGTGCGCGGTTTGATTTTGGACAGCGGCAAGCGCCTGGACGGCCGGGATTTTGACACCGTCCGGCCGATCTCCAGCGAGGTGGGCATTCTGCCGCGGGCACACGGCTCGGCGATTTTCGCGCGGGGCGAGACCCAGGCGGTGACCCTGGCCACCTTGGGCACCGGGGATGACACCCAGGAATTTGATTCCTACACGGGCGGCGAGAACGAAAAAAAGTTCATCCTGCATTACAACTTCCCGAACTTCTCGGTCGGCGAAACCGGCCGTATCACGGGTCCGGGCCGCCGCGAAATCGGCCACGGGGCGTTGGCGGAACGCAGCATCGAACCGATGATCCCGTCCGGGAATTATCCCTACACAATCCGGGTGACGAGCGAGATCATGGAATCGAACGGTTCGACCTCCATGGCGAGCGTGTGCGGGGGCACCCTTGCGTTGCTGGATGCGGGCGTGCCGTTGATCCGGCCGGTGGCGGGGATCAGCGTGGGGCTTTGCACGGAATACGGCGCGGAACACACGATCGCCCGTTACCAACTGCTGACGGACATCATCGGCTGGGAGGACGCGTATTGCGACATGGATTGCAAAATCGCCGGAACGGAAAAAGGGATCACGGGCTTTCAACTGGACCTGAAGCTCAAGGGCATTCCGCACACGTTGATGTCCGAGACGATTGAAAAAGCCCGGGTGGCGCGCCTGCAGATCCTGGCGGAAATGGCCAAGACCATCTCGGCGCCGCGCACCGAGCTGAGCAAATACGCCCCGCGGATTGAAGTCCTCAAGATCAACCCGGAAAAAATCGGGGCTTTGATCGGACCCGGCGGCAAAAACATCAAACGCTTGGTGGAAGAGACCGGCTGCGAAATTGACATTGAAGATGATGGCACGGTCAACATCTTCTCCGTTTCGGCGGAGGGGATGAAGATGGCCAAGGAAACCATCGAGGGCATGAGCGCCGAGGCCGAAATCGGGAAAATTTACCGGGGCAAAGTGGTGACGGTCAAGGAGTTCGGCGCGTTTGTGGAATTCCTGCCGGGCAAGGACGGCTTGGTTCACATCAGTGAGCTGGCCAACTTCCGGGTCAAGAAAACCGAGGACATCGTGAAGGTGGGCGACGACATCACGGTGAAGTGCCTGGGGGTGGATGAAAAGGGCCGGGTGCGGCTTTCCCGCCGGGCCGCGATGGAAGACCGGGACAAGGAAATGGCCGACAAGGGCGAACCGGCGAAAGCCGGACATCAGCCGCCCGAGGACTGATCCGGGTGGTCACCGCCGTTATTCATTCGTTCGAGGACGACTTGAAGGCGCGGACGGGCAACCGTCCGCGCCTTTTGTCTGCCCCAGGGCAAAATACAACAAGTTTGACTGGAGTGATAAACCTCCGTAACTTGAAGAAGCATGTTGGCTGCTGAATCAAAGGTAGCGGGCGAGGCGGTCGTCTCCCCGGCACGGGCTGCTCTGAACCGTTCCTGGAAAATTCTGGTGGAACCGGTGGAGCCGTTTCTTGAACAGGTGACCGAACGGCTCATGTGGCAGGCGAACGATTTTGATCCGGAGATCATCCCCTACGCGCAATACGCCCTGAATGGCAGCGGCAAGCGGCTGCGGCCCATGCTCGTGGCGTTGGCAGCACGTGCGCTGGGCCCGGTGCGGGATGAGCATGTGACGGTGGCGGCCATTATTGAGATGGTGCACCTGGCCACGCTGGTGCATGACGACATCATGGATGAGGCGGAAATCCGCCGGGGGCAGCCGACGCTGGCGGCCAATTGGGGGAATGAAATCGCCGTGCTGTTTGGCGACTGCCTGTTTGCCCGGGCCTTGGAGCTGGCTGCGGGATTTCCCACGCCGGAAGTTTGCCGGACCGTGGCCACGGCCACCAACACCGTCTGCGCCGGTGAAATCCTCCAAACCCGGAGCCGCCGGAATTTTCCCGTCTCTCGCGCGGACTACTTCCGGGTCATCGGCATGAAAACCGGTGAGTTGTTCACCCTCTCCTGTGATCTGGCGGCTTTTTTGAGCGGGGCGACGGCCGACCAGCGGCGGTGGTTGGGACAATTTGGCGCGGCCTTCGGGACGGCTTACCAGATTTTTGACGACTGCGTGGATTTGTTCGGCACCGAGGCCGAGGCCGGCAAGTCGCTGGGCACCGATTTGGAAAAGGGCAAGCTCACTTGGCCGCTCCTGCTGGCCTGGGAACACGCCGACCAGCCTGACCGGATTCTGCTGGAGCACCTGATTCAAGACTGGCGAGCGGAAAATATTGTGGCCATCAACCATTTGCTGGTAAAATACCAGGCGTTGAAGCCCTCAGTGCAAATCATCCGGCGCTATTTGGACGAATCGCAAATGGCTTTGAACCGCCTGCCGGAGTCGGGCGGACGGGCCGGTTTGCAGGGGTTGACGCATTATTTGGCGCAACAAACCGCTTTGTTGGCGGTTTAATCAGGAATATGGCTGAACCCATACAACCGTTGGAGCCCAACGCCACTTCTGAGCTCAAGCAGGAGGTTCGGGAGGAGGTCTTGGTGCGCCGTTCGCGGCGCGGCGATTTGACGGCGTATGATGATCTGGTAAAACGTTATCAGGAACGTATTTACGCAACCATTTACCACATGACCTCCAATCATGAGGACGCCAATGATCTGGCCCAAGAGTCCTTCATCAAGGCCTTCCAGGTCCTGCCTTCCTTCAAAGGGGGGTCCAGCTTCTACACCTGGCTTTACCGGATCGCCGTCAACAAAACGATCAATTTTCTCAAACAGCGGAAGAACCGGACCCACCTAAGCCTCAATGACTTGGATTTTAATGCCGAGCACGATCCGGATTTGATGGCGCTGATCTCCGAAAAAACCCCCCGCCGCGAGGCCGGATTGACAGAATTGCAGGAAAAATTGAACGCGGCGCTGCTAAAGTTGTCTGAACCCCATAGAATGGTTGTCGTATTACATGATGTTCAGGGCATGTCGCATGAAGAAATTGCGAAAGTGATGGATTGCAATATCGGCACCGTGCGCTCCCGGCTATTTTACGCGCGGCAACAATTGCAGTCGGAACTGGCGGATTATTTGAAGTAAATGAACGAACAAGATTCCAATTTTGAGCCGTTGGTCAAATTGCTGGCTTTGAAACGGCATGAGGTTCCCCCGCCGGGTTATTTTAACAACTTTTCCAGGCGGGTCGTGGAGCACATTCGGCACAATGAATCCGCCAAGGGTGAAGGCGTGCTCGGCACGCTATTCGCCGAAGCTCCTTGGCTGATGAAGTTTGTCCGCATTTTTGACACCCGGCCCGCCGTCGCCGGGTCCTTTGCCTCCGTGCTCTTTCTGCTGCTGGTCGGGGTCATCGTTTATACCGACTTTTTCCCGGCCAACAACCCCGAATCCATGCTGACCGTGCCGCCGGTGGAAAACAACGTCAGCTCCCCGCTGGTGGCGGTTTCGCATGAGTTTTTTGACCAGTCCGTGGCGGCTTCAGCGGACCAGGTTTCCAGCACCAACCCGGTGTACACTTTGGGTTCCGCAGATTCAGCGTTTGGCGGCCAAGGCTCCATGCTTCAGCCCGTGGGTTTCACCATCCATTAAGCGTTGCTTCTGATTAAACACGGTGTGCGCTTGAAACGCCGCCGTTTTTTTTGTTTACTGCCCCGGTGCCAATCAAAGTCATTGCGGTCGCCAACCAGAAGGGCGGGGTCGGTAAAACCACCACGGCGGTCAACCTGGCCGCCTGCTTGGCCGCCTTGGAGCGGAGGGTGCTCTTGATTGACCTGGATCCGCAGGCCAACGCCACCAGCGGCTTGGGCCTCGAAAAAATCGAGGGCGGCAGCGCCTACCGCGTCTTGCTGGGTGAAGGGGATCTCCTCGACAAAATCAAGCCGACCGCCTTTGAACGCTTGGAGGTGATCCCGTCCGAAATGGATTTGTGCGCCGCCGACCTGCAGATGTCGCGGTTGGACAATTACCTGCCCCGGCTCGCGGAAGCCCTGAAACCGGTGCTGGCCCTGGGCCGGCACGACTTGGTGATCATTGATTGCCCGCCGTCTTTGGGCCTGCTCACCTTGAACGCCTTCGTGGCCAGCCAAGGCCTCCTCATCCCGCTCCAATGCGAGTATTACGCCTTGGAAGGCCTGTCCATGTTGCACCGGATGCTGGACCAACTGCGGGCCGCCAAGGTCAACCCGGACTTGGAGATTTTCGGCGTGGTGATGACCATGTTTGACGGCCGGACCAAACTGTCCAATGAAGTGGTGGGCGAAGTGCGCAATTTGCTGGGGGAAAAGGTGTTTGAAACCCTGATTCCGCGCAGCACCCGTCTGGCCGAGGCCCCGAGTTTCGGCCAGCCCATCATTTATTACGACAAATACAGCAGCGGGGCGGCCGCCTACCAACTGCTGGCCCAGGAAGTGTTGGCCCGTCTTGCGGCCGTTAAAAAATGACCCCCGGCTGGAAAACCCTTTTTTAAAGCTGCGACATGACCTTGAAACGGACGCCCCTCTATTCCGCCCACCAAAAACTTGGCGGCAAACTAATCGAATTTGGCGGTTGGGAGATGCCAGTGCAATACACCAGCATCACCGACGAACACCTCGCCGTCCGCCAGGCGGCCGGGCTGTTTGATATTTCGCACATGGGCGAGGTGTGGGTGGGCGGCGCTGCGGCGGAGGAGTTCTTAAACCGGACCCTGACCAATGACCTCCGGAAACTGGCCCCCGGCCAGGGCCAATACACCTTGATGTGCAACGCTGCCGGCGGGGTAGTGGATGACCTTTACGCCTACCGGTTGGGCGCCACGGATTTTCTCCTGATCTTCAACGCGTCACGCCTTGAGGCGGATGTCCCCTGGCTGGAACATGCCAATGCCGGCCGGGCGGAATTACGCAATCTTTCCGGGCAACTCGCGGCGGTGGCGGTGCAAGGTCCCCGGGTGGCCGGCTTCATTGATGCGGCCCTGCCCGGTCCGGCCGTGGGTGGGACCGAGGTGCAAAAAATATCCGACATGAAGAAAAACCAGATCGGCCGGTTCATTTTTGAAGGCGCCGCCTTGTATGTTGCCCGCACGGGCTACACCGGGGAGGACGGATTTGAAATCGTCGCCCCGGCGGAAAAAATCGAGGCCGTGTGGAACCGGTTGCTCGAAGCCGGGCGGCCCGCCGGTCTGAAGCCCGCCGGCCTGGGTGCCCGCGATACGTTGCGCACCGAGATGGGGTACCCCTTGTACGGCCACGAACTCGACGAACAGACCACGCCCCTCGAGGCCGGCCTCGGTTTTTTTGTGCCGTTGGAAAAAGGCGGGTTTACCGGCAGTTCCGTGCTGGCGCGGCAAAAGGCCGATGGCATGGCGAAAAAACTCGTTGGCTTCAAAATGACCGGCAAAACCGCGCCGCCGCGCCCGCAATATCCCATCTGGTCGGCTGGCGCCGGCGTTGGCGTCGTCACCAGCGGCACCCAAAGCCCGTCGCTGAACTTGGGCATCGGCCTGGGTTACGTGCCGCCGGCGCTGGCCAAGCCGGGCACGCCGATTGAGATAGAAATTCGCGGCAAACACTACGCCGCGGTCGTGACCCCGAAGCCGTTGTACCGCCCCGGCCCGGCATGACCTTTTGGCGGCCTCCCGCCCGGGCTATTGCGCGGCCACGCCCACATCCCTGGCGATCCGCTCTGCACCGGCGGGATCCACCCAGCGAACCAGCGCGATGAAATTGACCAGCGCCGGGCTGTCCGCCTTGACTTTGTGGAGCTTCCGCAGCGCCCCGACCACGCGGGCATAGGTCGCCGCGTATTTTTCATGCGTGAGCCGGTTGGTATATGCCTCCAAGACCGCCTGGGCGATGGGATCCGTCTGGCCGTCCGCCAGATACGGCAGCAGGCTGAACACCCGCACAAACGCCATGGGGTCCGACTCGGTGAGCGCCAGCCAGCTTTGCTTGACCTCATCAGTGTCGTACTTGGCGTGGAGCTGTCGGCGGACGGCGTCGGTGATCTCGGCGGGCGAGGCGCGCTGGGCGATCATTTCCTTGATGGCCCCCCATGGATTGGCCGCCGGCCTGCCCGCCAAGCCGCCTTCGGTCTTTACGGGCAGGTCCGGCAGGCCCAGCCGCCGGATCAGCTCCCGGGCCAGGCTTTCGGCGTCCGCGCGGCCCAAACGGTCCGTGTGAAGCAGGGCGCGCACCATCACCGCTTGCGCCTCCGTCTTGAGAAACCGCAGCACAGCGGCGATGGGCTCGGGCGCGGGTTGCTTCTGCGCGCCAATCAGGTGCCGGACAAAATCCAGGGCCACCGGGTCGTATTCGGTGAAAACGGCCGCGCGGAACGTCAGCACAAAGCGCGCCGTTCGGGCCACCCCGCCCGCCTTCCCGCAATTGTTGAGCACGGCCTGGCGGTAATCGGCGTTGATGATCTGCGCCAGCAAGGCCTCCGCCTGCTGCAGGTGCTGTTCGTCCAGCGGCTCGTTTTCCCCCGTCACCACCAACTGCTCCACCAAAGGTGGCAGCCGCTGCGCAAAGATGACGTCCGGCGTCTCCAGGTTCCGGTTCTCATAGTAATGCAGCAGTTCCAGCACAAACGATAGCTTGAGAAAGGGCTCCTTCTGGGCGCGCAGCTCCCGGCTTTGGCGGATGCGGCGGTGCAGCGCCTGCAAGCCCTCGCGTTTGACCTCCGCCACCGCGCCGGGTTGCCGCCGCAGTTCCTCGAAGTCGCTGCGGAAGGCCAGCATGATTTCCTCCGGTCGCGGCCGCGGATTATGCACGGCATCCGTGGTCACGTCCTTGAAGAACACCAGCGCTTCCTCCCCAAAGTCCCGGACAATCCGTTCCTGCGGCACCTGGCCCTTCACGTAGCCGCGGTTGGCGCGCTGGCTGGCCGGGGAGAAAAAAGTCTCCGGCTGGTCCGTCAAACCCAGCAACAGCCCCGGGTCCAGCGGCGCTTCCAAGCGAATTAATTCCTCCACCAGGGGCTTGATCGCCGCGGCCAGTTCGCGCTTGGTCTTGTCCAGCGCCCGGAGAATGGCCGGCTGCAGCAGGTTTTCCTCATTCCGGCCCTGGATGATGGCCGAGCAAACTTCGTTGACGCTGGCCCCATGTTCCACCAACCGCGTGACGACCACCCCCACATCGTTGGTGGGCAGCTTCGTGGCCAGGGTCGTGATGAGGCTCACCAGTTCGCTGTGGGATTTTTTGCGATGCTCCACCACCTTTTCCAGCGCGCCGCGCAGCGCCTTGTTCTCCTGCCCCAGCGCGCGGCATTCCGCCTCCGCCGCCTGCAAACGCAACTGCACGCCCGCCCAGTCCCGCTGGATTTCTTCCAGCGTGGCCACCGCCGGTTGGTCATTCTGCATATCAGGCATGATTTGATATTCCACCAACGCCGGAGTTTTTCCAGCTATTTTTCACCGGAACCCGGAACCCTCCCAAGGCTGCCGACAAAGTCGGGGTGGGGACGGGCTCGTCCCCACACCCGGCCACCGCCTCGTCCCCCCGGCCCATCGGGTTTGCCATCCAGCGATCTCCCCCTGTGCCAGGCTTGCAGGCTGGGGCCCCACTTGGCGTGGCGTTTGCTCACGTTCGGACTTTGTCGAAAGCCTTGGGAACCCTCCTCGCCGCCACGTTGGCCGCCCGCTGACTTGCCCGCGGTCATCAGGCCCCGTCCCCCAGAATCCCGCCCAAACTGTTGCGGACCCTGGCCTTCTTCAAACCCTGCTCAAAATCAATCGGTCGTCCCAGCCAAGGGATCCGGAAAATCCGGCCGGCGGGGAAATATTCCGCCAGCAGCCGGGCGTTGGTGCGCGTGGCGGCGTCGGGCCGCTGCGGCGCCATCAACACCACCACCGCCGCCGCCCGGGCGGCCGGCGGCAGCGCGGCCAGCGTCAGCCGCAGATCGTTGACCACCCCCAGCACGTCGCGGCCGACGATGATCGGCCGGGCGCGCAGCGCCGCGATCAGGTCGCGGGCGTCCACTTGCTCCCCGAGAGGGCTGAGCAGCCCCCCGGCGCCCTCCACCAACAGCCGGTCAAATTGTTTTTGCCGCCGCCGGATCTGGGCCGTGAGATCCGCGCGGCGGACGCTTCGCCGCTCCCGACGGGCCGCCAGCAACGGCGCGATGGCGGCGCGGAAGTGCCAGGGGTTGATTTCGTCCAGCGACAGTCCGCCCGCCAGGGCGGACTGCAGTGCGCGGGCGTCGTCGCGGCCGCCGGAGCAAACCGGCTTCAGCGCGGCCACCCGGTGACCGGCCCGCCGCAGGAAATGCGCGAGCAGGGCCGTGAGCACCGTCTTGCCCGTGCCCGTGCCCGTGCCCGTGATGAACCAAGGGGCGTGTTTCATGCGCCCCTATCTAAGCCGAATCCGCCCGTGCGCGCCATTTCAAAATCATTGACGGCCGCCCCCGGGCTGGTCTAAGATGATCGGCTCGTTTAACGAAACAAATATTGTGAACATCACCGTTGAAAATTTGGCCCCGTGCAAGAAATTGGTGCGGGTGGAAGTGGACGCCGCCGACGTGGACCAGGCGTTTGAAACCATCACCAAGGACTTCCAAAAGCAGGCCAGCCTGCCGGGATTCCGCCCGGGCAAGGCGCCCCGCGCCATGGTCCTCAAAAAATATGAGGCCGACATCAAGGCGGAGGCCAAGCGCAAACTGATAGGCGACCACTACCGCAAGGCACTGGAGGAGAAGAAAATCGCCGCCATCACCCCGCCGGACATCGAGGAGATCCAGTTTGACCACGGCCAGCCGCTGATCTTTGCGGCCACCGTGGAGACCGCCCCGGAATTTGAACTGCCGGAATACAAGGGCCTGGCGGTCCGCCGGGAGGCCAAGTTGGTGACCGAGAGCGATGTGGACCGCGCCCTGGAACTGCTGGCCAAACAGCAGATGAAATTTGAAACCGTGGCGCGCGAATTGCGCATGGGCGACGTGGCCGTGGTGAATTTCACGGGCACCGTGGACGGCAAACCGCTTACCGAGCTGGCCTCCGCCGCCCAAGGGTTGACCGAAAAAAGGGGATTCTGGGTGGAGATGGCCCCCAACAGCTTCATCGCCGGTTTTGCCGACCAACTGGCCGGCGCCAAGCCGGGCGACCAACGCACGGTGACGGTGACCTTCCCGCCGGATTTTGTCCCCGCGGAACTCGCCGGTCGCACGGCGGTTTACGCTGTCGAGGTGGTCGAGGTGCGGGAAAAAGTCCCGCCCCCCGTGGACGACGTCCTGGCCAAGGCTTATGGCGCGGCGGACCTGCCGGCCCTGCGCGCGGGGGTGCGTCATGATTTGGAAAACGAACTGAAATATAGCCAGGAAAAAGCCGTGCGCGGCCAGCTCATCGGCGGCCTGCTTGGCCGGGTGAATTTCGACCTCCCCGAGGCCGTGGTCGCCCAGGAGACCCGCCATGTCGTGTACAACATTGTCCAAGAAAACACCAAACGCGGCGTGGGCCGCGAACTCATCGAGCAGCAGAAGGAGGAAATCTATTCCGCCGCGGCCCGCAGCGCCAAGGACCGCGTCAAACTCTCCTTCCTGATTCGCCGGATCGCCGCGCAGGAAAAAATCCAGGCCACGCAGGAGGAAGTGGTGCGGCGCGTCGAGGCCCTCGCCCAGGCGTACCAGATTCCGGTGGAAAAATTCATCAAGGATCTGCAGAAGCGTGACGGCGTGAATGAAATCTACGAGCAGATCATCCACGAAAAGGTCGTCCAATTCCTCGAGCAAAACGCCGCTTACGAGGAAGTGCCGGCCCGGTGATGAGACTTTCCACCTGCCTCGGTATTTGATTGAAACATTTTCCCCCGCCCGGCTGTCATTAGACGGGTATGGGAAGTGTCACTGTATGAACGAACCGGGTCATGGGCGCAATGCGCGTAAAAATTTCAAGGCCTTCTTTCCTGGGGGGGACGGCCGGGGTGCAACCTGCTCTGCCGCCCCCGGAGCGCGGCCGTCTTTCTTCACCGGGACGTCGCTTGGATTTGACGAGTAGCTCCGAAACCGGCAATATCCCTTCATCATGAACAGAATTTATGCCGCTCCGATCCTCCTGGCCGTCACCCTAGGGGCCGGGGCGCAACCGTCCACCAATGCGGTGGCTAGCCCGGACCAGTCCCGCCCCGTGTCCCTCAAGGACTGCATTCAGCTCGCCTTGACGCACAATTTCGACGTCCGGATTCAGCGCTTTAACCCGGTGATTGAATTCAACGCCCTGCGCGCCGACTATGGCGGTTATGATCCGTCCTTGACCGTCTCCGGCAAGGCCAGCCACAACAATGTGGGGCAGTGGACCCAGGTGACCAGCACCAACGGCGTGAGCTCGTACGTGGTGGTGCCCCAGATTTCCGACGTGGATGCCTTCAACTCCGCCGTGGGCGGTTCGACCCCTTGGGGCCTGCAATACAATTTGTCCGGCGATGTGGCGCAGACGGAATTCAATTCCCCGGGCAGCCCGGCGTCGGAGAACGCCAGCGGCCAGATCGGGGCGAGCGTCACCCAGCCGTTGCTGAAGAATTTTTGGATCGACACCACCCGGATGACAATTCAGGTGGCGAAAAACCGGCTGCGCTATTCCGAGCAGGGCCTGCGGCTGCAATTGATCACCACCGTCGCCGCCGTCCAGACCGCCTATGACGAGCTGATCTATGCCCAGGAAAATGTCAAGGTGCAGCAGGAGGCCCTCACACTGGCCCAGACCCAACTGGATCAGGACCGGCAACGCGTGGTGGTCGGCAGCCTCGCCCCCTTGGACGTGCAGCAGGACGAAGCTCAGGCCGCCAGCAGCCAGGCCAGCCTGATCGCCGCCCGGAACACCCTGTCCGTGGACCAGAACACCCTGAAAAATCTGCTCACCGATGATTATGCCCATTGGTACAAGACGAACCTGCAACCCACCGAAACCCTGTCCGCCGTGCTGCAATTGTTTGACTTGCAGGACTGCTGGGGCAAGGGCCTGACCAAGCGGCCCGACCTGCTCCAGGCCCGGTTGAATGCGGACCAGCAGGGCATCACGCTCAAATTTGACCGCAACCAGCTTTATCCCGAGCTGGATTTGCAGGCCACTTACGGCTACAACGGCAGCGGCCATGTGTATAGCGGAGCCTTTGATCAATACGCGGAGGCCGACCATCCCTATTACAGTTATGGCGCCTCCATCTCCATCCCCCTCGACAATACCCGCGCCCGCAACACCTTGAAAGCCGACAAGGCCACCTTCGAGCAGGAATTGCTCACCCTCAAGCAGCTTGAACAAACCGTCATGGTGGGCATTGAAAACGCCGTCCAACAGGTGGCGTCCGACTACGAGGGCGTGCAGGCCTCCAAACAGGCCCGAATTTACGCCGAGGCTGCGCTCGATGCCGAACAGAAGAAATATTCCGTCGGCAAAAGCACCACCTTCACCGTCCTCCAGCTTCAAAGCACCCTGACCACCGACCGGGGCGCGGAAATCCGCAGCATCGCCAATTACAACGAAGATCTGGCCAAACTTGCCCAGCAGGAGGGCACCACGCTCGATGAGCTGAACATCAACTTGGAACTGCAGTAGCGCCCGTCACCAGAAATGCCAGGCCCCGCGCCAGACGACCCAGGCGCCCAGCAGAAAATTCGTGATCGCGTGGGCCGTCATGGCGTCCCCCAGCCGGTTTTTCCGCAGCACCAGCCAATGATAGGCCGCGCCGCAGAGGATGCCTGCGATCCATTCGTTGTGCGACAGCCCGAACATCAGCGCCGTCAGCACAAACGACCCGGGCAGAAACCGGTTCAACGGCACGCTCAAGAAATCCGCTTTGGCGACATACCGATAGATAAACGAGCGGTAAAACACCTCCTCCAACGGGGGCACAATCCACGTGGAACCCAGGAGGCGCGTCACGATGAATAACCGGGCCAGCAGCGACTGGCCGCCAAACTGCACCAGCGGATTCCAGTCCCGGGCGGGCGCGGAGGACCACCCCAGCTTGAGCCAAATCGCATCCTGGGTGGCCCAGGTTCCGGTGATGCCCACCCAGACCACAAACACCCCGATCCCCACCGCCACGGCCTCCCAACTGAAGGCCCAGCGCAGCTCGGCGACATACGGGAGCATTTCCCAAATCAGCCAGGCGCCCACCAGGGTTCTGATCAGGTACAGCCAATAACGGCCGTCCTCCCCCAGCGCCCCTCTCTGCCCGAAGGTCAGCAGCAAAAAAATCAGGAACGGCGCCACCCGCACCGCCACCGGCGAGCCCGCGAAATATTTGCCTAAAAAACGCATGGCGGCGGCGGGTCAGCCCAGGATTTCCCGGGCCGCCGCCACCAGGGCCGCCGCTTCGGCCTCCGTGCCGATGGTGATGCGCAAATAATCGCACACGTCCGCCGGACTGAACCAGCGCACGAGAATCTTGTGCTCCCGCAACTTTTGCAGCCAGTCCTGCGCCGCAAACTTCGGCGGCTGGGCGAAGATGAAATTGGTCTGGCTCGGGCAAACCTGGAACCCCAGCCCGGTCAGTTCCCGGTCCAGCGTCGCCCGGGTGGCCTTGATTTGCTGGATGTTCGCCCGGTAATAAACCAGGTCATCCAGCGTGACCGCCGCCGCGATCTGGCCCAGACCGTTGACGTTGTAGCTGTCCCGAATTTTGTCCAGCGCGGCGATCAATTCGGGATGGCCGATGAAATAGCCCACCCGCTGGAAGCAGAGGGAATACGCCTTGGAAAAGGTGCGCGCCACCAGGACATGCGGATGTTTCAGCGCCAGGGCCCCGGCGTTTTCGTCCGCAAAATCCGCGTACGCTTCGTCCAACACCACCACCCCGTTCTGGGCCTGGCACAGTTTGTCCAGCGCCGCGGTGGCATAGCCGCGGCCGCTGGGGGCGTTGGGCGTGGTGATCAGCGTCAGGGCCGCGTCAAACCGCCATTTGCCGTTCCGTTCGAGTTCGGCCAGGGCCGGCAGCCGAAAATCCGGTTTCAGCGGCACGCCGTTTTCCATCGCGCCATGGATGTCCGCCAGCACCGGATAGAGCGAGTAACTGGGCGTGAAAAACTGCACGAATTCCGTGGCGCGCGCATGCCGCGGCGAGGCCGCCGGTTCCACAAAACCCCGCACCGCCAGCGCCAGCAGCTCATCCGAACCGTTGCCGATGATGATGTTCTCCGGCTGGCAGCCGTGCTGGTCGGCCAGGTGTTCCCGCAGGCGCGACGCCCGGGGATCGGGATACAGCCGCAACCGTCCGTCCACGGCGGCTTTGACCGCCCTCAGTACGGCCGGCGACGGCGGGTACGGGTTTTCGTTGGTGTTAAGTTTGATCAGCCCCGGAATCTTGGGCTGCTCGCCCGGCACATACGGGAGCAGTCCGCGCACCAGCGGGCGGATCAGATGGCTGCGTTGGGTTGAGCTCATGACGGCTGATTATACATTATGGCGGCCGAATGTCCAATGTCTAATCAAACTCGGTCTACGCGACCCGCCGCCCTTCCCCAGTCGGTTGTTGACGCAAAGAGAATACACCCTGCCTGACTAAAAGTGAACCCTTCTTTTTTCTGATTTCAAGCGTGTCCCCAGTACTGGTGACTGGCGGCGGGGGCGATTTCTGTTAACGTAGCAGTGTGTTAACGCACTTTGTTCTCAGGTGCGTGTGTGTGAAAAGCCCGGAGTTGTGTCCGGGCTTTCTCTTTTCCCCCGGCCCATTCCCTTGAATTTCGAATTCTCCCTGGCCCCTCCCTCGCTTTCCAAACTTGCCCCCTTCCGGTGTTTGGGTCATGTTGCCCGCCAGCCCACTATGAACAAGCTGCCTGCGTTTTCCCTGCTTTTATTTTGCCTCCTCCTGGCCGCCCGCCTCCCGGCCGCCCCAGCCCGCGTGACCGACGACTTTGACGCCCATTGGCGCTTCAGCCGGGGCGACTTTGCCGCCGCCATGACCCCGGCATTTGATGATGCCCCTTGGCGGTCGCTCAACGTCCCGCACGATTGGAGCATCGAGGGGCCGTTCGGCCCGGACTACGGCAGCGGCAACGGCTTCGCCCCCGGCGGCATCGGTTGGTACCGCAAACATTTCCAGCTTGATCCCGCGCAATCCGGCCGGCGCGTGACCATTGAATTCGACGGCGTCTATGACCACTCGGAGGTCTGGATCAACGGCCAGTTTCTCGGTGCCCGGCCCTTTGGCTTCGCCAGCTTCGCCTATGACCTCACCCCGTATGTGAAAGGCGCGGGCGCGGACAATGTGGTGGCCGTGCGCGTGGATCATTCGCGGTTCGCCGATTCCCGCTTCTACACCGGGTCGGGCATTTACCGGAATGTGCGGCTGGTTTATACGGACCAGTTGCACCTCGCCCGCTGGGGCGTGTTGGTGACCATCCCCAAGATCAGCGCGGACGCCGCCGCCGTCCGCATTGAAACCACGGTGGAAAATGCCGCGGCCGAAACCAAAGGGTTTTCGCTCCAATCCGACCTGGTCGCGCCGGACGGCACCGTGGCGGCCAGCCTGACCACGGCCGTCCCGGCCGCCCCCGGTTCGGTGCCAACCTTGGTGCAGACCTTCAAAATCCCCAGGCCGCAACTCTGGTCGCCCGCCACCCCGGCGCTGTACACCGTCACAACCAGTGTTCAAACCGGCACGGCCATCGTGGATGACACCACCACGGCTTTCGGCATCCGCACCGCCGTCTTCGACCCGGACCAAGGCTTTCTGCTCAACGGCGTCGTCACGAAAATTAAAGGCGTTTGCCTCCATCACGACGCCGGGGCGCTCGGCGCGGCCGTGCCGGACCGCGTTTGGGAACGCCGGCTCCGCGCCCTGAAGGAAATTGGCGTCAACGCCATCCGCACCAGTCACAATCCCCCGGACCCGGCCCTGCTCGATTGGTGCGACCGCCTGGGCTTGCTGGTGATGGACGAGGCGTTCGATGAATTTACGCCGGGCAAAAACAAATGGGTGGCGGGCTTGAACACCGGCGCCCCCAGCCGGTTCGGCTATGCGGAAAGCTTCGCCCAATGGTCCGTCACCGACATTTCGGACATGGTCCGCCGCGACCGGAACCATCCCGGCCTCATCCTCTGGAGCATCGGCAACGAGGTGGATTATGCCAACGATCCGTTCTCTGACCCGGTGCTGGGCCCAAATTATCACCCGGAAAATCCGCCGGCCAAAAACCTGCTGCCCTGCGCCGCGCCCTTGGTGGCGGCCGTCAAGGCGCTGGACCCCACCCGGCCCGTCACCGCCGCCCTCGCCACTGTGGCTATGTCCGACGCCGTGGGCCTGCCCGAGTTGCTGGACGCCGTCGGCTACAATTACCAGGAGGGACGGTATGCGGCCGACCATGCCCGCTATCCGCACCGGATCATATACGGCAGCGAGAACAGCCAGCAATACGACGCCTGGCGCGCGGTGGAGACCAACCAGTTTATCTCCGGCCAGTTTCTCTGGACCGGCATTGATTATCTGGGTGAGGCGGGGGCCTGGCCAAATCGCGCCAATGGCGCGGGCCTGCTGGATCTGTGTGGCTTCAAAAAACCGGTCGCCTGGTTCCGGCAGAGTCTCTGGAGCGACCAGCCCATGGTTTATCTCTGCGCCAACTCCGGCGGGCGGCGCGGCTTCAACGCCGCCGAATCTTGGAACTGGCCGCCCGAATCCACGGTCAACGTGCAATGCTACGCCAACTGCCCGGAAATCACGCTCACCTTGAACGACCAGGTCATTGGCACCAAGACCCCGGCCGACGCCATCAACGGCGTATTGAGCTGGCGCGTTCCCTTCGCCCCGGGCACGCTCCGGGCCGTTGGCCGCGCCCAAGGCAAGGACGTGGCGGAGTTCGCCTTGCAAACCGCCGGTGCCCCCGCCCGCGTTGAACTGCGCCCTGACACAACGCGACTGCACGCCAATGGCAAGGACGTCAGCCAGGTGGAGTATCGCATTGTGGACGCCCACGGCGTCCGGGTGCCCGATGCGGACGCGGAGGTGACGTTTGAACTGACGGGTCCGGCCCGGATGTTGGGAATTGGCAACGGCGATTTAAGCAACAGCGAACCCTGCCAAGGCCTCACCCACCGGTCGTACCAGGGTCGGGGCCTGGCCATCCTCCAGGCCGGTGACACCGCGGGTCCCCTCGCCTTCCGCGCCACCGCCCCCGGCCTGGCTCCCGCTGAGGTGACCTTGGAAAGCCGGTAGGACCGCGCTCCCGTGAAAAGGTCCTGGGGAGGCGAAAACCAACGATAAACCTACGCGAAGGGTAGAGCGGGCAGTCCTCTGCCCGCCGCGAGTGTTGTGAAGGGTCCGGTTGGCCGGCAATCGGCCGACCGCGCACATCCCGCAGTCCCGGGACGCCCTCCCTTATTCCCGCCCCATCCCTGCCGCGGATCCCGGACCCGCGCGCCGATCGGAGCGCCGGTCTCCATTTGAACTCCCGCCGTCACCCGGCCGCTTTTTCATTGTCTTTTCGGGGCGATTGGGACTGTATTTGCGGGGACATGCGCCGAAACATTATCATCGCTTTGTGGCTGGCCGGGATCACCCTGGCCGTTTATTGGCCCGCGGGGCGCTTTGATCTGGTTTATTTCGATGATCCGTTGTTTGTGACGGAAAGCCCGGAAATCAACAGCGGAATCACGGCGCACAGCCTGCTGTGGGCCTCGACAAGCGTGATCGCGGCCAACTGGCATCCGGTCACAAACCTGAGCTTTCTGCTGACGCACCAGTTCTGGGGGGCCAGCCCGGGGGCCGAGCATTGGGTGAACGCGGCCTTGCACGCGGCCAACGCCACCCTGCTGTTTCTCCTGCTGGCACGGCTGACGGGCGCGCGCGGGCGGAGCGCGCTGGTGGCGGCGGTGTTCGCCTGGCATCCGTTGCGGGTGGAATCTGTGGCATGGATCGCGGAGCGGAAGGATGTGTTGAGCGGATTTTTCTTTTTCCTGACGCTGCTGGCCTACAGCCACACTTTCCGCCCTGGATGCCGGGCACTGGGGGAAAAAAACGTGCGGCACACCGCAGACCGACTTTGGACTTTGGACTTTGAACCTTGGACTCCCCGGCCCAAAGCCTCTTTCTGTTTCTGGGCCGGAGTGGGGTTTTATGCGCTGGGGTTGATGAGCAAGGCGATGTTGGTGACCGTGCCGTTCGTGCTGTTGTTGCTGGATGTGTGGCCGCTGCGGCGTTTCGGGGTGCAGGTCCGTGACCCGCAGCCGGGGCCCGGGGCGGGCGCGGTCCCCAGGCCGGACGGATGGTCTGCCCTTCCGTGGCGGCGGCTGGTGGGGCTGGTGTGGGAAAAGTGGCCGTATTTTGCGCTGACCCTAGTGTTTTGCGGGGTGACGTATTGGGTGCAGCAGACGCATGCGGCCGTGTCGCCCCTCGAGCGCACGGGCTGGGATGTGCGGCTGGGCAATGTGATTCTCAGTTATGTGCGGTACTTGGGCAAAACGCTCTGGCCTGCGGATCTTGCCGCGCTCTATCCGTTTCCGATCAATGAGCATTCGTATCTGGCGCTCTGGCCGGCCTGGGGCATTGGACTGGCGGCGGCGGGGTTGCTGGGGGTGACCGGTTGGTGCGTCTGGCAATTGCCGCGCCGTCCGTATCTGGCCGTGGGCTGGCTGTGGTATGTGGGCATGCTGCTGCCGGTGATCGGGCTGGTCCAGGTGGGAGGGCAGGGGATGGCCGACCGGTACACCTATCTGCCCATGATCGGCCCGGTGCTCGCCGCCGTCTGGGGGCTGGCGGATTGTTGGCTGCGGAAGACCGACGCTCAACTTTGGACATTGAACCTTGGCTTGTCGCGCCGTAGTCCCGCCCGGCGGGACGAAGGCGGAACCTCGGACTTCGGACCTTGGACTTTCTTGCAGTGTGGCCCCCTTTCCCGACTTAGGACTTTGGACCTTGGACCTTGGACTCTTCCGTTCCCCGCCGCGCTGGCCTGGGTGATCCCGGCGGCGTGCCTGTGGGCGACGCATGAGCAATTAGAATACTGGAGGGATACCGTGTCCTTGTTCGGTCACACGGTGGCGGTCACCGGGGATAATTACATGGCGCAATTGACGCTGGGCTACGGTTATGAGCACGCGGGGCGCGTGGCCGAGGCGCTGGCGCAGTATCGCACGGCCGGCGCCCTCTACCCGACGGACAAACAGGCGCCGGAGGCGCTCGGGCGGCTGGCGGAGAAAAACCGGTCGTGGGCGGCGGCGGCGGCGGCGTATGAGACAGTGCTGCGTCTTGACCCGCACGAGGCCGCGGCGCACCTCGGGCTGGCGGACGTGCTCCCCCATCTGGGCCGGAACGCGGAGGCGGTCGGGCATTTGGAGGCGGCCTTGCAGGACGATTCAAGTTCGCCCGAGCTGTTGAACAATCTGGCCTGGGCGCTGGCCACGAGCGCGGACCCGCGGCTGCGGAACGGCCCGCGGGCGGTGCAACTCGCGGAACAGGCGTGCGCCCGGACCTATGATCAACAAACGATCATGATCGGCACGCTGGCCGCCGCATATGCGGAGGCGGGGCGGTTCGAACAGGCGGTGGCCGCAGCCCAAAAGGCCTGTGCCAGCGCGTCGGCCCGCGGGGAGACGAACCTGCTGCAGGCGAATCAGAATTTGCTGAAGTTATATCAGGAACATCAGGCCTGGCATGAAGCGGGTGACGGCGGGGGATGAAATCCGGTCCTCCGCCACCGGGGCCGCCGTGAGCCCGCTCACTGGGACCGGCCGAATTTCTTCTCCAATTCCCGGTAGTTCATCTCGATGAGCGTCGGCCGCCCATGCGGACAGGTGTAGGGCATCGCGCACCGGCGCAAATCCTCCACCAGGTTGTCCAGTTCCGGCCCGCCCAGCGGGTCGTTGGCTTTCACGGCATGGCGGCAGACGGTCTTGGCCACGGTCAGTTCGCCCAGCCGCGCCAGGTTCACCTCGCGCCCGGCGGCCCGCAGTTCATCCACCAGATCAAACACGAACCGCCGCGAGTCCGGCACCTTCACAAACGGCGGCAGCGCGTCCAGCAGAAACGTCCGCTCGCCAAATTCGCTCAGCCCCACGCCCAGCCGGGTCAGCGCCGGCAGTTGCTCCCGCAAGAATTGCGCGTCGCGCGGCGGCAGCTCGATCGTCTCCGGCAGCAGCAGCTTCTGCGACGGCGCGGCCGTGTTCGCCTCGATCCGCGCCATCATCTGTTCAAACAAAATGCGTTCGTGCGCCGCGTGCTGATCCAGCAGCACCAGGCCGCGATCTGACTCCAGCACCACATACAACCGGCCCACCACCCCCACCAATCGCAGCGGGACGTTCAACAGCGGCACCGGGCCCCCCGCCGGCCGGACCGCCGCCGGCGCCACGCCTTCGTTCGTCCCGAATGCCGGTGCCACCGGCGCGGGCGGCAAAACCAACGTGGCCGTCGCGGCCACCGGCGGTCGCGTGGCCGCTCCGGCCGGCGTCGGCGTGGGCGGCTGGGTGCCGGGCGCCGGGGTGGACGCCACCGCCACCGGCGACGGCGCGAAACCCAGCCGCAACGGCGGTGATTCGGCGGCCGGCGTGGCCGGGGCCTCGTCCGCCTCGGGCCGCAGCGGCCCGGGGAAATGGGGTAGCACACTCTGCCGGGCCGCCGGTGCGGTCATCGCCGGAACGACCGGCTTGGCCGGCCCTTCCGGCTCCGTGTGATAGGCCAGCAGCGTCTCATGGATGGCCTGTCGCACCCGCCGGCGAACTTCAAATTCCCGGTGAAACTTCACCTCCCGTTTCGCCGGGTGAATGTTCACATCCACCGCCGCCGGATCAATGTCCAGCAGGAGACAACAGACCGGATAACGCCCTTTCATCAGGGCCGTGTGATAGCCCTCCATCAACGCATAATTCAGCCCGCGGTTCTCCACCGGCCGCCGGTTGACAAACAAATGCTGCCCGTCCCGCGTGGCCCGCGATACTCCGGGCGCCCCGATGAAACCCCAGACCCGCAAGGTGGCGGGCGGCACCGGGCTTTCCGCCAGCGCCGCCGGCCCGCCGCCCGCCGGTTGCGCGGTTTCAAAAATATCGTCCTCCCCCGCCGCCACGCTCTCGTCCAGGGCCGCGGCAAAATTGACCGGCAGCAACTTCTCCTCCCCCAGCAGCGCGCGCAACCGTTCGTGCAGCGCCTCCAGCCGGCTGGAAATCGCCGGCCCCGACTTCTGTCCCGGCAATTGCCAGACCAGCCGGCCATCCTTGTGAAACGTGAACGCCACCTCGGGATACGCCAATGCTGCCAGCGTCAGATAATGCTGCACATGCGCCGCCTCCGTCTCCTCCGTGCGCATGAACTTCCGCCGCGCCGGCAGGTTGAAAAACAACTGGCGCACCTCCACGCACGTCCCCGGCGCGCCGCCGGCCGCCTTCACCTCCGCAATGCGCCCGCCATTGACCGCCACCTGGGCGCCCTCCGGCGATCCGCTCTCCCGCTCCCGCGTCGTCAGCGTGAACCGGCTCACGCTGGCGATGCTCGGCAGCGCCTCCCCGCGAAAACCCATCGTCGCGATGGCGGACAAATCCTCCGCCAGCCTGATCTTGCTCGTCGCATGCCGTTCCAGGCACAACAGCGCGTCATCCCGGCTCATGCCCAGCCCGTCGTCGGTCACCCGCACCAGGCTGCGCCCGCCGGCCACGATCTCCACCGTGATCCGCTCCGCCCGGGCGTCCAGCGCGTTTTCCACCAGCTCCTTCACCACGCTGGCAGGCCGTTCCACCACCTCGCCCGCGGCGATTTGGTTGGCCACTTGTTCGGAAAGCAGACGAATTCGATTCACCGCCGCCCATCTTACAGCCGGTCCTCAACGAACACAACGGCAACCCGCCGCCCCCCAGGGTAGGGACGGCGCGCTGCGCTGTCCCCGTCGCCGGGCGCAGCGCCAGGCGACGGAACCGAATCACGCCCGCCGACCAACTCACCCCATTCAGGCCGCCCGCTGGAACGCGGGCGGGGACTGCGCAGCGCGCCATTGGACTGCCATTCGGCTGAATCGTGGATTGGCAATCCGCCGGCCATTGGCCCTTTTTCCGCCGTTCATCGTGCGTCGACTCCTTCGACTCCTCTTTCGCTCGCCGGCTCATTGGCCTCCTGCCTGCCCCCCACGGGCGGACTAATCATTTATTGCCTTTTGCATACCAAAAACGGATTGCCAGACCCTTAAACCATGCAGTCGGGCATTTTTTCCATAAAAATCGTCAACCCACGTCAACTTTTTGTTGACTTATTGTTTCAAATTCGTAACATTGAATCATTCGGGTAGCAGCACGTTTCTTCAGCGGGGTTCCCCACCCCCACCTCCTTGGCGTCTGCTGCCCGAATATTTTTTTATTTCCCCCCGGCCCCCCCGCCCCCCTAAAATCGGACCCGACATGAAGAAAGCCTCCGCCATCAATGATCTGCTCCGCGTCATGGCCACCCTGCGCTCGCCCACGGGCTGCCCGTGGGACCGCGAGCAAAACCACCACACCCTCCGCCGCCACGCCGTCGAGGAGGTCTATGAACTCATCGATGCCATCGAGGCCCGCGATGACCATGAAATGGCCGAGGAACTGGGCGATCTGCTCCTCCAAGTGGTGTTCCACTGCCAATTGGCCGCCGAACGCGACGCCTTCGATTTTGAAAAGGTCACCCGCCTGATCGTCGAGAAACTCATCCGCCGCCACCCCCACGTCTTTGGCAACACCAAGGTCCGGGACGTCGACGAAGTCTGGGCCAATTGGGAGAAAATCAAAAAGGCCGAGAAAGACGGCACCCGGCACGAACGCGCGTCCGCCTTGGACGGCATCCCCCGGCACCTGCCGGCGCTGGCCCGGGCCGAAAAACTGGTCAAGAAAGCCCGCAAAGTCCAACTGCTGCCCGCCACCCCCGCCACCCGTCGGCGGCTGACCAAGCCCGCCCTGGCCCGCGAGCTGTTCGACCTGGTGGATTTCGCCCAAACCCGCGGCTGGTCCGCCGAGGAACTCCTCGCCGCCGAGGTTAAAAAGCAGGAAAAAAGGCTGCGAAAAGACGAAAGGCAAGGGCGTGTTTTCAAAATTGCGTAAACCGGCTCTTATCATTGGCCCTGCGGCATCAGCCCGGTGATGGCTGGTGGCCGCCCGGAACGCGGAACCGCTTCAAAGGCCTCCGGCAACACACTCCGTTGCCCTCCGGCCAGACATTTCGTCCCATTCGTCCCATCTGTCCTATGCCCGAATTTGGCCTTTAGCGTTCAGCCTTTAGCCTTTGCTTGCCTTTCCCGCCCCTGTCCGCAGCCGCCTTGTCTGGCGTAGCTTTAGTGATGGTGGAGTCCACATGGCGCACATCGCCCAGTCCGGCGGCGTTGCCGTCGGGCGCCGGACAGTTCGTGCTGAAGGTATGGCTTTCCGTCGTCTGCGCCTTCAGGCACGACGGCGGCGGCGCCCCTGGGAGCAGCAGCAACACCATGATTCCAAATCTTGGCATCGGTTAAATTGCGGGGCCGCCCGGCCGGGCGGGCACGGGCGGCCCCGCAAATGATTTAGGGATTGACCGATCGATAGAAGCGGGAGCTGCTGCCCGACGTATCCGTGTATTGGAACGCGCCGGTGGGATCCGCCGTGACGCTGCCGCCGCTCAAATCCTGCCAGTTGGCGGGCGTGAGGGAGTCGGTGTATTGCATGCGGTAGGTGCGGTCGGGAATGCCGCTGCCATTGATCAGATAGGAGTTGCCGCCCAGACAGGTGATGACCAGGTTCTGGCCCGGAGCGTTGTCCGTTATGATCGCCACGGTGACCGTGCCGGTGGCGCTGCCGCCGTAACCGTCGGTGACGGTGTACGTGAATGAATCCGCATTCGTAAAGCCCGTGGCCGGCGTGTAAAACACCCAGCCGCTGTTGGTGGTGAGCGTGCCGCTGTTCGCGCTGGCCGGACTGAGGCTGATTGTGAGCGTGTCGCCGTCGGTATCATTCGCGTTGGTCAGCAGGTCCGCCACGCGGATTTTTACGCCCTCCGCCGGGTAGCGCGTGAGGGTGTCATTCGCCGCCACCGGCGGGGTGTTGATGGTTTGCACCGGCGACAGCGCATTGGTCACGCCGAAAAAGTCGGTGCTGCCGGCATATTCCGCCACCACCGTGTGGGTGCCGTGCGACAGGGAACTGGTGCTGTAGGTCGCCACGCCCCCGGACAACGTGCCGGCGCCGGCGATGCTGCCGTCAATGCGGAAGTTCACCGAACCGGTCGGCGTGCCCGCGCCGGGCGCGATGGCCGACAGCGTCATCGAGAAGGTCACGCCGGCCCCGGGCAGGGCGGGATTGGCCGAAGAGGAGACGATGCCGGTCGTCAGCGACTGCGTCACCGTCAAGGTGCCACCCACGTAACTAAACGCGTAATTCGGGCTGCTGGCGCCGCCGGCCGTGATGGTGTAAGCGCCGACATCGCTCGTTGACGTCGCGGTCGTCGTCAAGGACGCCAGCGCCGAAAGACTGTTCGTCGTGTCGCTGTTGACCAAGCCGCTGTAACTGGCTGTCAGGGTGGGCAACGCGGCGCCATAGGCCTTGCTCTGGTTGTTCGCCGTCACCGTGAGGGTGACGGTGCCGATGGTCAGCGTCCCGTTGACATAACCAATTGTGTAATTGGTGTCCGCCGCGCCGCCGGCCGTGATGGTGTAAGGACCCGCCGGGCTGGCCGCGGTGGCCGTGGAGGTGAGCGAGACCGGCGTGGTCAGGCTGGCGGCGGTGTCACTGTTGACCAAGCCGGCATAACTCGCGGTAAAGACGGGCACACTGGCCCCATAAAGCTTGTTCGTGCTGTTGGCCGTGATGGTCAAGGCCGCCGGGGTGTTGGTCAGATAACCGCCGACCTGGGTGATGCTGTAATTCGAGCTGGTGGCGCCGCCGGCCGCAATCGCGTAAACGCCGACCGGGCTGGCGCCGGACGCCGTGGTGGTGAGCGACACCGCCGTGGTCAGGCTGGCGGCGGTGTCACTGTTGACCAAGCCGCTGTAACGGGCCGTGAAGGCGGGCGGGTTGGCGCCGTAAAGCTTGTTTGTGTTGTTGGCCGTGATGGTCAGCGGGGCAAGCTGCACGTTGATCGCCACATTGGTGCCGGCCGACAGGAAGCAGGTGGTGTTCGCCGGCGTAAAGGTCACGGACAAGGTTTGCGCGCTGCCGGCGTTGAGCACCGTGCCGGCGGCCGGCGTGTACCCAAAGGTGCCCGGCACGTTCGTGGAACTATAAGTGGCGGTGGCGTTCAATTGGGCGCCGCTCAGGGCCGTGCCATAGGTGATGTCCGCCGGGTTCGCCCAAGTCAGCGTCGGATACGCCCCGCCCGTGATTTGCAGCGACCATTGGGTGATCATGTTCGTGCCCCCGGATTGCAGGTCGGCCACATACAACGTCCATTCACCGGCGGCGTTCAGGCCGTTGAAACTGCTCAGCGCCGTCGTGCGCGCCGCCGCATCGGTGACGGTCGCCGGGTCGTTGGTGCGCCCATCCGGTTGCCAGGTGCCGGTGAGCGGCGAACCGGCGGCGGGAGTGATGACCCCTTGATACAGATGCACATCGCCATTGGCCGCCCCGTCCTGAAAGGTGACGTTGAAGCCATGGTCGGCATAGCCGGCGGCGTTGCCGCTGGTCTTGCCCGGCCGGTTGAGCAGCACGGTGAAGCCGCTGGAGTGGCGGAGATAAACATAGAGGTCTCCGTTGAATTCACCCGTCAGTTGGAAACTCACCGACAACGACGTGATGTTGCCAATGGCCGAGTTGATGTTCCGCACATCGCTCAGGCCGGCGGCGTTGCCGTCCGGCACCAGGCGGTTGGTGGTAAACGTGTAATTTTCAATGGTTTGCCCCTGGAGCAGCGAACTCGCCGCCCCCAGAAGCACCAGCAGGACAAGGACAAGCAGTTGTTTCATGGTCTTTCCGGGTTGAGGTTGTTTGCGCAGGGACGTGACTTCGGTTCGTGTCTGCGCCGGCGCCGGACCGAAATGGTTTGGGAGTTTGGATTGAATTTCTGATTTCATAGATTATGGATAGGTTGAGCGGTATGAGCGTGGCGGCGGGTTGGTGCCGGCGGCGTCGGTGAATTGAAACCAGCCCGTGGCATTCGCCGCCGCCGTGCCCAGGGGCTGCCAGCCGGGGCTGGCCAGGTTGGTGGTGTATTGGATCGTATAAGTCCGCTCGGGAATGCCAAAGAAACTCGTCTGGAAACCGCCGGCCCCGAGGTTTTGGGAAAGCTCAATATTCTGGGCCGCATTGGTGTCGTTTATAATCACGACCGCCACCAAACCGGTGGCTTGCAGAGTGCCATCCGTGATCACATAGGAAAAGCTGTCCGCGTTGGTGCCGCCGGCCGGCGGCGTGTAAAAAACCCAGCCATTGTTGGTGGCCACGGTGCCCCCCTGCCCGCTGGTGGCCGCGACCGAGTAAAGCGAAAGGGTGTCCCCATCCGGGTCGCTGTCATTGGCCAGCAGGGCGGTCACGCGCACCTTGGCCCCCGTTGTCTCGTGGCGTGTCACCGTGTTGCTCCCGGTGACGGGCGCGCGGTCAATCACTTGTTCCGGAGTGAGCGTGTTGGTGCTGCCGAAAAAGTTGCCGTCGCCGGCGTATTGCGCGGTGATGACATGAGTCCCGGGCGCCAGCGAATTGACCGTCAGGCCGGCGCCGCCCCCGCTCAACGTCACGGCCGCACCGAGCGCGGCCCCGTCGGCCACAAACTGCACCGTCCCTGTCGGCGTGCCGCCGCCGGGCGGGACCGCCGTCACGGTGGCCGTAAAGGTGACGTTGGAACCGGTCGGCGAAGGATTGGCCGAAGTGCTGACCACATTGGTGGAACCGGCCGTAGTGATGTTGGCGGTCAGCCCCGTCGGCTGGGTAAACGTATAGTTGGCGCAGGCGCTGCCGGTCAGGGTTAACCCGCTCACCGTCACGCCGATGCCCGTGCCGGCCCCCGCACTGGCGAAGACAGCGGTGTAATTGTTGGTGGCCAGTTTGACGTTGGCCGTGTCGCCGGACAACACTCCGCTCAGCACCACCGCGTTCGAACTGATCGTCGCGGCGGTGGTGCCGTCATAAACTTTGTTATTGGCCGTCACCCCCGAAGTGATGGTCACCGTGACGGCGGTGATGTTGGCGGTCAGCCCGGCAGGCTGGGTCAGCATGTAGTTGGCGACGGCGCTGCCGGTCAGGGTCAGCCCGCTCACGGTCACGCTAATGCCGCTGCCCGCCCCCGCGCTGGCGAAGGTCGCGGTGTAACTATTGGTGGCCAACTTCACATTGGCCGTGTCGCCCGACATCACTCCCCCCAACACCACATTGTTCGAACTGAGGGTGGCCGCGGCGGTGGTGTCATAAACCTTGTTGTTGGCCGTGAGGCCCGAGGTGATCGTTACGGTGGCGACGGTGATGTTGGCGGTCAACCCCGCCGGCTGGGTCAAGGTGTAGTTGACGGCGGCACTGCCGGTCAGCGTCAACCCGCTGACCGTCACACCAATGGCGGTACCGACCCCTGCGCTGGCAAAGGTCGCGGTATAGCTGTTGGTGGCCAATTTCACATTGGCCGTGTCGCCCGACATCACCCCGTTCAGCGTCACCGCATTCGAGCTGATGGTGGCCGTGGTGGTGCTGTCATAAACCTTGGTGTTGGCCATGATGCCCGAGGTGATGGTCACCGGGGCCGGACTTTCCGTGAAGGCACTGCTGCTGCCGGCCGTCAGACCGTCACCGCTCCTGCGCGTGGCGGCCAGCACGAGGCCGCTTTGCGCCACGGTGCAGGTAATGCCGCTGAAGGTGAGGGAACTGGTTCCGTTGGTGATCACGCCGGCGAGCGTGCCGCCCAGGGCGCCCGTGCCCGCGGCCAGGCTCAAAGTCACCGTCGTGTTGGTCACCACATTGGCGGGGTTGCCGTTCGCATCCTGCGCCTGCACCACCACGTTGAAGGCCGTGCCATAGGTGGGCGAAACGCCGCCGTTGACCGAGGTGATGGCCAGCGCGGCCGGCGGCTGGCTTTCCGGGTTGCCCAGGCTGTAAAACGTTCCGGGCGAGTTTTGGTTGGCATACTCCGTCGAGATCCAACCGGCTGAACGGGCGGTGTTCGAGATGCGGACCTCATCCAAACTGGCCTTGGAAAACCGGGAATAGACGCCGTTGTAAACGAACGCCCCGATGGTCACCGGCTGGGCGTTGGACAACGCCCCCGTCCCCTGGGCCAGGGTGGCTTTCTGGACGCCATCCCCGTAAAGCGTCCAGTTGGCCCCGTCATAAAGGCCCGCGACCTGATGCCACTCATTCGTATTCCATCCGGTGATCGTCCAGGTTGCGCAGTAGTTCGTGCTGGCGCTGTTGAGATAGGAACCGACGGACAGGGTGTTGGAACCGGTGAAATTCTGGGCGCGCAAATAATAACCATCCACGTTGCCGTCGTAATTTTTGTCAACAATATCGGCATAGGTGTTGTTGGTCGGAAAGGCGGTGTAGTTGACCCAGGCGCTCAACGTGATCCGCTGCGTGACAATCAGGCCGGGGCTGTTGGCCGCCGCGATGTAGTCGCCGGCGCCATTAAAGGCCTGGCCGTTGGCAATCTTGCCGTTTTTGCCGGTGGCGGAAACGTTGTTGGTGCCGGTGTTGCCGTTGGTGGTGGAGTCGGTGAAATTACCAGCCGTCGGCTCCAAATGCCACACCGCCTTGAAATTGGCGTCCCACGTTCCGCCCACGTTCTGCTGGTTGGTGGCGGCGGCGTTGCCGAAATAGAGGTAGATATTGGTGTTGGCCGCCGAAGACAGGAGCGGGACGTTGACCCAGGCGGTCAGCAGGCCGTTGGAACTGGTGTAGCTCTCAATTTCGTGCGCCAGCTTGTTGGTGCCGTCCCCGGCGGTGAACAGAATGTCATAGCCGTTGGTCTGGGCGGACAGCGCCAGCGAGCTGTTGGTCAGGTTCACCAGCATCGGAAAGTTGGTGAGCGTTCCGGAAACATTGGTGCAGTTGATCTGCAGCGTAAGACAGTAACGCCAGGCGGTGTTATACCACGGCAAGGCGGTGAAGGTGACACTGGCGGTCGGGACGGGCGTGACGCCGTCGGTGGTGTCGGTCGCCGTATACGTGGCGGTCTCGGCCACGGCGTCATGGACGGTGAAGGTGACCACGCCGTTGACGCCCGACGAACCGCTGGCCGCCGAAATCGCCGAACTGCCCCCGCTTTTGGCCAGGGTGACGGTTTTCCCGGAAACCGGGTTGCCAATGGCATCATTGAGAGTGACGGTGATGGTGGAACTGGCCTGGTCGTTGGCCACCACCGAGGTCGGGCCGGCGGTGACGGTTGACTGGGCGGCCGAAACCGCGCCGGGGTTGACGGAGAAAGCGCTGCTGTTGCCGGGGGTCAGACTGAGTCCGCTGGTGCGGGTGGCGGTGAGGATGACGCCGCTCTGGGCCTTGGTGTAGGTGACCCCGCTGAGGGTCACGGAACTGGTCCCGCTCAGGATCGTCCCGGTCAAAGTGCCGCCCAAAGCGCCCGCGCCGGTGTTCAGGCTGAGGCTCACCGCGGTGTCCGCCGTGACGTTCTGGGCCGTGCCGCCCAGGCCCTGCGACTGCACCACGACACTGAAAGGGGTGCCGGCGGTGGGCGTGGAACCGCCATTGACGGAGGTGATGGCCAGGTTGGTGGTGAGCGAGCCGGACGGGACAATTTCACCGGTGCCCAGCCGGATGGCCCCGGGTTGGTAAAGGGCAAACGTGAGGTGGTTCAGAAACGTCGCACTGGGGGCGTTGGTGATGAAGATCCGGTCCGCCGTACCGGACTGTCCGGCCGTGCCGTTCCAGTTGCTGATGGTGAGGGTGCCCGCCGTGTAACTGCCACCGGCAAAGGTGAGGGTGCCGGATGTGTTGGTGCCCAGCACCAGGCTGGAACTGGACTGGAGGGTCAACGTCCCGGCGGTGTCGGTGTAGCCGGCGCTGGCGAAGGTGCCCCCGTTCAGGGTGAAGGCGCCCGTGTTCGGCAGGATGTTGCCGGCCCCCAGGCTCAAGGTGCCCGCATTGATGATGGTATTGCCGCTATAAGTGCAGGCACCGCTTATCGTGAGCTGGCCGGCGCCGGTCTTGGTCAGGGCGCCGGTGCCGGACAAACCGCCGCTCAGGGAAATGTTGTGGGCCACGCCGGACGAGTCGGCCGCCTGCAGGGTGGCGCCGCCCAAGGTCAAGGGGAGCGAAGAGGACCAATCGGCCGTAGCCCCCAGGGTGCCGCCATTGAGGGTGATGGCCGGGACAAAGCCCGCGCCGGCGGAAAGCTGGACCAGGCCGCCGGCGCCAACATAGAGCGAACCGCCGGTCAGATTGACGACCGCCGTCATGTTGGTGGAACCAGGGGCGGCCTGGCCAAAGCTGATGATGCCGGCTGTCGCCGTGCCCGCCCGGACCAACAGTTCGGCATTGCCGGTGTTCGTGCCGCCCACATCAATGCCGGTGATCGTGTCCGGGACCGACAGCGTGCCGCCGTTGACATCCACCACCGACCAGCGGGTGCCATTGTTCAGGCCGATGGTCAGGACTCCGTCCACCGTCAAACTGCCGCTGTCAATCCGTGTGCTGACACTTGAATTGGCGGCCGGGGAATCGCTCATGTCCAGGTCATTCGTGACGGTGACCGTGCCCCCATCAATATAGAGTCCTGAGGTGGTGCTGCCCGCCGTGGGCTGGGCGGTGAATTTGGTGCCGTCACGGCCCATGGCCAGGCTGTCCGCCAGCAAAGCGCCGCCGGTGACCTCAATGAAATGACCGCTGTCGTTGCCCAGGTCCGTGGTGAGTCCGCCCGCGAAAGACGCCGAACCGCCGGACACGAGCAAGCCGTCCGATCCGGCGCCCAGGTTGCTCGAGTTCGTGGCCGTCAACGAACCGCCGCTGACGACCAACTGAGCGCCGGCGTTGGCCGCCACAGTCACCGCGCCGCCGGTGAGGACGCCGGCGGAGGGAAGGGCCAGAATCCCGCCATTGATGAGCGTGCCGCCGCCAAAGCTGTCATTGCCCGTCAGCGTCAACGTGCCCGCCCCGGTGGAGTTGGTGAGAGTGAGGGTGCCGTTGTTGCCGGTCAAGGCGGCCGCAAAGGTGAGGCTTTGACCGGCGGTGTCAATGCTGACGGCCTGGCCGGCGGCGGTGCTGAAGCGCGGGGAAGGATCCCAGGCGCCACTGGCCGCGCTGAATTGCAGCGTCCCCCCGCCGAACGAGATGGTGCCGCTGGCGCCCAAGGGTCCGCTGGTCGTGCCGGTTTGGGCGCTGCCGGCGTTGAGCACCCCGCCATTGAGGTTGACCCCGCCCGTAAAAACATTGGGACCGGACAAGGTCAATGTGCCGGTGCCGACCTTGGTCAACGCGAAATTGTCCATGTTTTGGCCGCTCACACCCAACTGCCCGGAAAAGGTGGTGCTGGTGTTCAGAAAACCCACCACCAGGGAATCCACGGCGCCGGAGCCGGTGTAGAACCAGGAGCCTTGGAAATAGCCGTTGCCGGACAGCGATCCCAGGTTGAGCGTGGCGGCGCTCTGGCCGTCCTGGTAACCAAAGTTCTTGCCATTGCCGCCGTTGAGGACCACCGCCGCCTGCGACAAATCGCAGGTGCTGCCGCCGGCGCCCAGGCGCCAGTTGGCCCCGTTGCCGCTGGTGACGCCCGTGTATATGAGCGTGCCGGCAAACCCGCCCAGGTTCCCCAGGAGATAAACGGTGTAAACCGCCGCCGGCACGGCCGTTTGACTCTGCACCGTGCCGGTGCCGGACCACGCGCCGGTCAGGGTGAGGCTCTGGCTGGTCAGGCTGGAGCCGAACGTGTTGGTGCCGCCGGCGGCGATGACCATGGCGTTGGCATTGGTGCGCCCCGCGCCGGTGTCCGGGCTGAGCACACCGCCGTTCAAGGTGAGCGGGCCGGTCCCGACCGGCCCCGCCGTCACCGCGCCGGCCGCGCCGGTGGTGCTGGCCGCCAGCACGATGGTGCCGCCGTTGTTGGTGCCGCCGCCGCCAAACGTGCTGGCGCCGCTCAAAATCAGGGTGCCCGCCCCGGTGACGGTGATGAACTTGCCCGCGCCACCATCGCCGATGACACCGGACAAGGTCAGCGTGGAGCTGTTGGTGATGTTCAAATTGTCCGCCAGGGTCAGCGGCAGGGCGATAACATCCGCGGCCGTCGTGACCGCCTGCACCAGGCCGGCCCCGTTGCCGTTGTTATTGAACGTGAGCACCGCGCCGGCGCTGTTGGTGAGGGTGTAGGGAAAGTAAGCGGAGCCGGAATCACCGATTTTCAAGACACCCACGGAACGCGTCGTGGTGTCCACGGTGATGGTGCGGGCGGCGGAAATATTATACGTCAAGCCCACGACATCACCGGCGGCGGTGCCGGGGACGGCCGCCGGGGTCCAATCCGCGGCGGTGCTCCAATTGCCGGAGGCGTCCACATTCCAGGTGCCGCCCGCCGCGCGGGCCCGGACGGCTCCCAGCAGCACCAGCAGGACGAGGGACATGTGAACCGGGCGGTTCATGAAATCCCTGGCCGGCAAGCCCGCCGGCCGGGAGAAAACCCATGAATTCCGGCTCCGCCCCGCAACGCCGCCCGGATTCGGCCTGCAGCCCGGGCGCAATCCACGAGCGCTCCGGCCGGGGGGCCGGGGGGGAAAGCCAACCAGACGACGGCGATCAAGCCGTCAATTGGGGATCTGACGTTCATGCGGTTGGGCGGGGTGGAGGCAGGGGGCCGCCGCTCAGGCTCAACTGATTTCGTGTGGGCATGGAATAGCTCATGCCCGTCTTAAATATCGGTTGCTGACGAAAAAACTTAAGAAAAATTAAATCCTGCCCAACGGAAGCATAAAATATTGTTGTACATCAGCTCATGCGTTGAAGCGGCAGGAGGTCCGCCCGGCGGGATCATCAGCGCGACCTCATCCCCCCAGGTAGGGCGGTGCTGCCGCGCCGCCCAAATATTGCCTTTCCCCCCAAGCCCCCGGCGTTTCGCGCGCCCCTCGCGCGCTGGCTGGTCCGCCGCTTGCTTGGGGCTGAAAGCCCAACCTGTGAAAGCCTGGGGTGAAGCCCCAGGAAACCGCCCCCCGGAATAATTTTAGCCTTTAGCGTTTAGCCTTTGCTTGGCCTGCCTCCCGAAACGCTGGGGCAACCTCTCCCTCAAACACCTGGTTTGCGAACCGCCTATTGGCCTAATCGGAAAAACTGCGCCGCGGAGGTGGCGGCATTGGTCACCACAAAACTGCCATTGAAAACGCCCCGCACGGATGAAACGTTGGTCCAAACGGTCGGCGGCAATAAATTGGTCGTGGATTGCAGGCTGAAGGGGCTGTAGTCAAAGCCGGCATAATTCGTCGGCCAGCTCAAAACCACATTGGTGCCGGAGGCCAGGACACCCAGGTTTGGCGGAAATGCCAGCGCGTACACGGTCCCGCCCCCCTGGTTGCCGCCATAACGTGTCGTTCCATACAGAACATTGCTCACCAATAACAGCCCGCCCAACGGATAAGCCCCGTCGCTGTTGGTGTAATTCGCCCCGGCCAGCGCGGAGAAAACATGCAGCGTCGTGAAGCCCGTTCCGTCGGTGTTGATCGCAAAGACCGTGCCGCTGCCATCCGGGCCGCCATTGGCGGTGGTGCCGTAAAGCGTGTTGCCGGACAAAACCAAATTGCTCAAAGGATTCACCCCGTCACGGTTGGTGTAAAAACCGGCGCCATTGACGCCATACGCGCTGAAATTATAAAAGGCGTTCAAGCCGTTGCTGTTGGTGTTGATTGAGAAAATGGTGCCGCTGCCCGAATTGCCGCCATGTTCAAACGTCCCGTACAAGGCCGCCCCGGAGGCCACCAGCCCGCATTGGGAACCATAGCCGCCGTTGTTGGTGGTCACGCCGAAAGCATTGGTATGCGTCGCCTTGACACTGTAAAAAGCGTTGAACCCGGTGCCGTTGGTGCTGACCGCGTAGAGGGTTCCCAAGCCGGCGCTGCCCCCTTCGTCGGTCGTGCCATACAGGGTGTCGCCGGCCAGCACCAAACCGCCAAACGGCAATCCGCCATCGCTGTTGATGAAGTTGCCCACACTTTGCGTGAAAGTATGCAGCGGCAGCAAAACGCCGCCGTTGGTGCTGAGGGCAAACACCGTCCCATCCCCATTGTTGCCGCCCTCCGCCGCCGTGCCATAAAAATTCGTTCCCGACCCAATCAACCCGGCGGTGGCATAAAGGCCGTCATAATTCGTGCGCAGACCCAGACCAAGTTCTGTCGCCGCCGTCGAAAAATGGTGCAACGTGGCAAACCCGGCGCCGTTGGTGTTGATCAAAAACACGGTGCCGTTGCCGAACCAACCGCCATAGGCCGCGGTGCCATAAAGGTTGCTTCCCGAGCAAAGCAAGCCGGCCTGTGGCTGGCCGCCGTCGGCGTTGGTCAGACCGGGACCGGCAAACGCCGTGAAACTGTGCAGATTCGTAAAACTGGTGCCGTCCAACTGCATGGCAAAAATCGCCCCTTGGCCGTAACCGCCCCCCCGGACGGTGGTGCCATAAAGTGTGCCGCCGGCTAAAGTTAAGCCCGCCACCGGGCCCGTTCCGTCGTAATTGGTGGCAGCGGCCCCGGCGGGCGCCGAAAAATCGTGCAGGGTCAAAAAACTCTGGGCCGTCACCCGGCCTCCAAAAAACGGCGCGAGCCCGGCCACCAACACAACCATCTGGAGGAAATGATAAATGCTTTTTTTCATCGGGGTTCTTCGCTGCTTCATTTATATCCACCAAAGTTCATGGCAAAGCAATTTAATTCTCCGGCCCCGCCGTGCCGGTCCCGCCGCTCGGAGCGTGCCCGTCTCGGGCACAGCAACCTCCGTTGCCGGCTGATGGTTGGAAAGTTCCTGCCGTCCCGCCCCGCCGGGCGCTGCCCAAGCCGGTCCCGCCGCTCGGAGCGTGCCCGTCTCGGGCACAGCAACGTCCGCTGCCGGATGATGGCTGGAAAGTTCTTCCGTCCCGCCCCGCCGGGCATTGCCCAAGCCGGTCCCGCCGTGCCGGTCCCGCCGTTCGGAGCGTGCCCGTCTCGGGCACAGCAACCTCCGCTGCCGGATAATGGCTGGAAAGTTCTTCCGTCCCGCCCCGCCGGGCATTGCCCAAGCCGGTCCCGCCGTGCCGGTCCCGCCGTTCGGAGCGTGCCCGTCTCGGGCACAGCAACCTCCGTTGCCGGATCATGGCTGGAAAGTTCCTGCCGTCCCGCCCTGCCGGGCATTGCCCAAGCCGGTCCCGCCGTTCGGAGCGTGCCCGTCTCGGGCACAGCAACGTCCGCTGCCGGATGATGGCTGGAAAGTTCCTGCCGTCCCACCCTGCCGGGCATTGCCCAAGCCGGTCCCGCCGTTCGGAGCGTGCCCGTCTCGGGCACAGCAACCTCCGCTGCCGGATGATGGTTGGAAAGTTCCTGCCGTCCCACCCTGCCGTCCCGCCCTGCCGGGCGCTGCCCAAGCCGGTCCCGCCGCTCGGAGCGTGCCCGTCTCGGGCACAGCAACCTCCGCTGCCGGATAATGGCTGGAAAGTTCCGGCCGTCCCGCCCCGCCGGGCGTCGGCTCCCTTGCCGCTTCGCCGCAGGGCACCTATTGCCAGTTGCCGATGTCATCGGCCGTGCCTTCCTTGGCATCTGGACCGACGGAGAGCAGGTCGTAATCGGGGTTGTGGCGGCCGGGCATGTGGTAGACGTAGACGTTGCCCCACGGGTCCACCGGCATTTTTTCCAGATAAGGTCCGTGCCAGTGCTGGGCGTTTGCCGGCTGCACCAGCAGGTCCTGGAGGTTTTTCGGGTATTGTCCGACGTCGATTTCATAATGTCCCAGTGCGGATTTGATGCCGCCGTTGAGGTCGGCCTTGACCGCCGCGTCGCGGGCGCGTCCGCCCGTGGACGTGATTCTGGGGATGACCAGCGCCGCCAGAATTCCAATGATGGTGACGACCAGCAACATTTCCACCAGGGTGAACCCTGGGTGGGGCAGGGGGGTTTTGGTTTGGAGTTTCATAAACCTGTTGAGTTTTATTGCATTTCTTGGTTCGTTTCCCATAAGCCGGTGCTTCTTGACCGCTTATGCCTTAAGCAATGGTCAGCAAGGCCCATGCCATTCACACCCTCGCGCCAATCTTTGGTTTATGCCGGACGGCTGCGCAAATACGCCTCACTTTATGGGGTTTTCGTGAGTTTTTTGCGCAGTTTTAAGGGCGGTTTGGGGTGGGGTCCTCGGCCGCGTTCCACCCATTTCTTCCGTGCGCTGCCGCGCTTGAGTTACTGACACTGCCCCCGCTTACAAACCGATCGGAGCGCGGTCCCGCCCATGCGCGGGGACCGCCGCTCGGAGCGTGCCCGTCTCGGGCACAGCAACGTCCGCTGCCGGATAATGGCTGGAAAGTTCCTGCCGTCCCGCCCCGCCGGGCATTGCCCAAGCCGGTCCCGCCGTGTTGGGACCGTCGCTCGGAGCGTGCCCGTCTCGGGCACAGCAACGTCCGCTGCCGGATGATGGTTGGAAAGTTCCTGCCGTCCCGCCCCGCCGGGCGTTGCCCAAGCCGGTCCCGCCGTGCCGGGACCGGCGCTCGGAGCGTGCCCGTCTCGGGCACAGCAACGTCCGCTGCCGGATGATGGTTGGAAAGTTCCTTCCGTCCCGCCCTGCCGGGCATTGCCCAAGCCGGTCCCGCCGTGTTGGGACCGCCGCTCGGAGCGTGCCCGTCTCGGGCACAGCAACCTCCGCTGCCGGATGATGGTTGGAAAGTTCCGGCCGTCCCGCCCTGCCGGGCGTTGCTGCTCCCGGAGCAGTACCTCAAGCTGCCCCACCACCAAAACCTACCGCAAAAAATCGCCTTTACGCGGCTCCACGGCCGAATCACTATTGGCAAAAGCTCTGTCCTGTCAGCCGTCCGCCCGGTCCGGCTACGGGTGCAACTATATATGAAGAAATTAATCCTCCGCGCGGCCTGCTCCGTGCTGTGTTCCCTCCTGCTCCCCGCCGTCGCGCGCGCGGGGCAATATACCAACTTCGATGTCTCCATTTACGTCCCCGTCGGGGTCGTCCGCAATCTGGACGACCCGGTCACCTTGACCAATCAATGGAACCGCATCCGCAGCCAGTTGAAGGTGGACAAGGTCTACCTCGAGGTCCAGCGCGACCGGAACGTGGCCGACGGCGACACGCTCGAGCGGGTGAAGAAGTTCTTCCTCGACCGCGGGGTGAAGGTCGCCGGCGGCATGGCCGCGTCCGACGGCAGCATCGGCGGCCAGTTCAAGTCCTTTTGCTACGCCGACCCGGCCGACCGCGCGTTCCTCCAGAGCGCCGCCGAACTGGCCGCCCGCCATTTTGACGAGCTGATTCAGGACGATTTCTTCTTTAACACCACCAAAACTGACGCGGACATCGCGGCCAAGGGCGGCCGGAGCTGGACCCAGTACCGGCTGGACGTGATGGATGACGTGGCGGAGAACGTCATCATCAAGCCGGCCAAGGCGATCAACCCGAAGATGAAACTGGTCATCAAATTTCCCAACTGGTACGAGCATTTCCAAGGGTTGGGCTACGACCTCGACCGGGAACCCAGGCTGTTCGACGGCATCTACACCGGCACGGAAACCCGCGACCCGGAGATCACCGACCAAAATTTGCAGCAGTACGAGAGCTACCAGATCATCCGCTATTTTGAAAACATCGCGCCGGGACGGAACGGCGGCGGCTGGGTGGATACCTACGACATCCGCTACATTGACCGCTACGCGGAACAACTGTGGGACACCGTGTTCGCCAAGGCGCCGGAAATGATGCTTTTTGAATGGTCCGGCCTCCAGCGTCCCATCAACCCCGGCGCGCGCACCAACTGGGCCAACCTGCCCACCAGTTTCAATTACCAGCAAATGTTGCAAGCATGGTCATCCAACGCTCCCGCCGGCACCGAGCCGACCCTGGCGCGCGTCGCGGGCCAGGCTCTCGAGCAGGCGGACACCTTCCTGGGCCAACTGGGCCAACCCATCGGTTTGGCCGCCTACAAACCGTATCAATCCTCCGGCGAGGATTTCCTCCATAATTACTTGGGCAACCTCGGCATCCCCATTGACCTCCACCCGGAATTCCCCACCAACGCGGACCTGGTGCTGTTGACCGAAAGCGCCAAATTCGACCCGGACCTCGTCGGCAAAATCAAGGCGCAACTGGTGGCCGGAAAATCCGTCGTCATCACCTCCGGCCTGCTCCGCGCCCTGGCGGGGAAGGGCATCGAGGAAATCGTGGAGGCCCGCTGCACCGACCGTAAAATTCTCGCGCATCAGTACCTGAGCAGTTACGGCGCGGGCAGCGCCACGCTCATTGGCGGCGCGGCGGACCGCGACGTCCTGTTCCCGGAAATTGATTTTTGGACGAATGATTCCTGGGCGCTCGTTCGGGCCCTGGCCGACGGCCGGGGCTATCCGCTGCTGTTCATGGACCGCTATTCCAAGGGCATCATTTACATCTGGACCATCCCCGACAATTTCAACGACCTCTACCGCCTGCCGGTGGCGGTCACCGGCGCGTTGAAAAACTATCTCCTGCGCGGCTTTCCCGTGCGGGTGGATGCGCCGGCGCAGGTCGCGCTGTTCGCGTATGACAACCACACCTTCATTGTGGAATCGTATTTGCCGGCCGAAACCGACGTGACCATTTCCGTAACCGGCGCCCCGGCGCGCCTGCGCAACCTCGTTACCGGCGAAGTGCTGACCCCCCAGCCGGCCGCCCCCGCCCCCCGCCGCGGTGGCCGCGGCGCCGGCAACGGCGACGCTCCCCGGACCGCCTTCAGCACGCACCTCCTGCCGCATTCCTATGTCGTGCTTGCCGCGGAAAAATGAGTTGTAGCGGCGGGCATCCCGCCTGCCGTCTTGTCCGCCGTAGCTTTAGCGAAGGCGGAAGCTGGCGGCATCTTGCCGCCAGTCCCTGCCCGCCCTTTCTTCAGAACACCCACAAACCCTTCCGATCATCCGGCGTTTTCTGCGGCAATCATTCCGCCGGGCGGGACGCCCGGCGCTACGGCAGGCAAGATGCCCGCCGTTACTGAACCAAAAGTGTGCGGTAAAACCCCCCTCCCCGCGCCACCGGCAGCACGAAACTCATCCCCCCGTTGACCGGCGAGTTGGTGGCGAGGGTCGTCCAATGGACCAGGTCGGGGGACGATTGCAGCACATACACATGACCGGCCCCGCCGGTGAACTGCACGGTCACTTGGCCCCCACTGGCCGTGACCGTGCCGAGCGAGTCCGACCCCAGAAACGCCAGCAGTTCGGCGGGCAGTTGCTCGTAGTCTGCATCGGTGGTTGCAAACTTCTGCGGCACCGGGTCGCTCCAATCCAGAAACGGAGATTGAACGGTCAGGGCGGGCGTGGCAAAAAGGTCGCCGACATCCGCGAACAACCCGCCCGGCTCGCCGGCCCGGGTGACTTGGATGGCGCTGGCCAGGGCGGCCACCGCCGGCGAATTGGAGGACAGGAGGATGGCGGTGGCGGGCAAACTGTTGGTCCAGGCGGTCAGCCCGTCCAATTGCGCGGCCCAGGCGGCGGGATTCGGATTGTTGACCGAGAAAAAGGCCGGGCTGGCATTGGTGTTCAGCAGCGTGGCCAGCAACCCGGCCAGATGCCAGTCATTCACCGGGCTGGTCCATGCGGCATCCGTTGCATTGGTATCCCCGGCCCAGATCATCCAAGTATTGGTGCCAATGTTGAGATTGGGCCGATTATTTTGGTTTTCAGCCAGTATATTCGTGGCCTTGAGATAAATGGTTTGCCAAGGCGTGCCACGATGCACCTGTCCCAGCCAGTTGGGGTTCCAGGTCTGGGCGACGGGGAAATTCCAGAAATCCGACCCCCACACCAATGGGTCTTTATACGCCAGGTTGTAGGCATTGGTATCCACGCCGGACAACCTGTGCATTTGACCGACCGTTCCCCAAGGCTGATAGCGGAGACCAACTTGATACAAATTTAATCCGGTATTAATGGTTAAAACGGAGGGAACATAGTCTGATTTTTGCAAGCCGGTGTTGCTGGGATCAACGTAATTTAAATCACTGGCCAGATAATGTACCAAGGGATCATTGGCCTGCCAGAGAGTGTAATCATACATCGTTCGCGTGGGCGTGTATGGGGCGATCACACTATCGGCGGTGTTGGCGTATGTTTTACCGTTGTATAGAAAGAAAGGGATAAAGAACGCATTAAAATAGGCTTGTTGAGCCGCTATGGTGCCATTATTGCCCCCAAAACTAGCCGATGTGGCCCACGTTCCTCCCGGCGGCGGGGTGTAACCTGACAGCCCTCGGGAAATGCCAATTTGATTGACCTCGCCCGAGGTGGGCGCCGTCGCGGTGGTGACGGGATTGTAACCGTAAACGTTCGTGCTCCAGTTGTAATAAAATTGTGGCGGGCCGACATAATTCGGATCAGCCAGCTCGGCCGTTAAATTCCGAGCGCTGTTGGGGCCGAAGAACTGCACGTAATCAATGACATTGCTCCCGTCCACAATATATGCCTGCACCCAGTTGGTGGTCATCAAACCGAATTGCGGGAACGGATAATTGCTGGTCACATTGGTTTCCCAATAATATATGCCATTGTTAAGCGGAATGAAATCTCCGGTCATAGATTGATAGGCCGATGGGGGCAGGAAACAATAATTCCAATTGTTGGTAATAAACGAACTTGGATTCACGGAACCCACCGACGGCGGGGCGGAGTTGAAATTCCAAGAGGAACCGGGCCAAGAGGCCAGGTTTTTCGTGTAAGTGAAATAATAAATGTATGGATTGGCCGGCGCGGGCAAGAAGGGATTGGTCAACACCAGGCTCATGCTGTCCTGCATGAAGACCGTGATGTTGCCGGAGCCGGTGTAATTGGAGGAGTACGAATTCCAGAACGACATGCCCACCGAATTGGTGATGCTCATCACAAACATCTCATTCGTGGTGTAATTGGCGGAGCTATAATTGTTCGTCGAGGCCCGGTTGACTTGCACCAGGCGGCTGACCTGCACGGAGTTGAGATCGTAAAACTCGTTGAAACTCGGGAAGCCTTTTTTGGCGCCGATGATCCAAGGAATCCCGTAGACATTGGAACAAATCGTGCCCGACAAGTTCTGATAGGCAAACATCGAAATATCCACCGGCGCGGCCAGCGCCGGATCCCCCGGACCGGAAACCGTCGCGATGTTGACGTAGCCATTGATCCAGACATTCCCCGACACCGGGTCGCGATAAAAGGTGGGCCGGAACACCGAGGGATAAAAATTGGTGCTGGTGGCGTCGTAAAGGTTGGCCGTGACCTGTAGCAGGCGCTGGATGGCGGGGGAATACACGAAGGCGCCGTTCACATAGACGGGGATGTTGGTCAGCCCGAAAGCGCCGGTGGTGGTGCCGAAGTCGTTGGTATAGTTGGCGTAATTCTGCGCCTGCCAGCGCGCGGTTTCATCGAGCAGGACGAGATTGGCCACGTTGGTGAAGAAACCGGCGGGGCTGCCGGTGTCAAACGCCGGCGCGGCAACGGTGCGGACCGCCAGGCAGAGCGCCAGCCAGCCGCACAGCCAAAGAGTCCGGCCACAGCGGGGAGCGCGCCCGCCCCGGGCGCTGTTTTCCGCGCCCCCGCGGAAAACTTCGGGCCCATTGGACCGTCCGACCCCCGTATCCCGGTCGGTACAGCTCAAACACCGGCCGCGAGAGTTCGTCCGGCAACCACCGGACCGGCCGTGTCCCCCAATATTGCAATGCGAATTCATGAACGCCGGCCCAGTCTCCGTCACGTTGCGCCCGCTGTAAATCAAATTAACTTATTCCAACGCTCCCCTGACAAGGCTGCCGGCAAAGTCGGGGTGGGGACGGCTCGTCCCCACAGAGATCCGGGGTGGGGACGGCTCGTCCCCACATCTGGCCACCGCCTCGTCCCCCCCACCCTCCGGACCCAAAAACTCGAAACCCGAAACCCGAAACCGCCCGGAGCGCGCCGTTCACGGCGCTTCAACGTGCGACCACGAACAGTGAATGGAGTTTGGTGAGCCATCCGTCCGGCCGCATATGGAGTGCGGTGACCCAAAGGGGGTCCTGCTTTCAACGGTCGCCAGCAACGCACGCCCTTGCCCTCCGGCCAGACATTTCGTCCCATCTGTCCCATGCCCGATTTAGCATTTAGCCATTGGCATTGCTTGCCCCCGCACGCCGCCCGGAGCGCGCCGTTCACGGCGCTTCAACCTGCGACCACGAACCGTGAATGGAGATTGGTGAGCCATCCGTCCGGCCGCATATGGAGTGCGGTGACATGACACCGCTTTTAAATGGAGAGGACACGTCCTCTCGTTGCTAACTGCGGCACGCGCCCACGATTGATGCTCCGGGGGATCTCCGCATCTCTTCGGCGCGCGCCGTTCACGGCGCTTCAACATGCAACCACGAACAGCGGATGGAGTTTGGTGGGCCATCCGTCTGGCTGCATATGGAGTGCGGTGACATGACACCGCTTTTAAATGGAGAGGACACGTCCTCTCGTTGCTAACTGCGGCACGCGCCCACGATTGATGCTCCGGGGGATGTCCGCATCTCTTCGGCGCGCGCCGTTCACGGCGCTTCAACGTGCGACCACGAACAGCGGATGGAGTTTGGTGAGCCATCCGTCCGGCCGCATATGGAGTGCGGTGACCCAAAAGGGGGTCCTGCTTTCAACGGTCTCCAGCAACGCACACCCTTGCCCTCCGGCCACGCATTTCGTCCCATCCATCCTATTCGTCCCATCTGTCCCATGCCCGATTTAGCATTTAGCCATTGGCATTGCTTGCCCCCGCACGCCGACCGGCGCGCGCCGTTCACGGCGCTTCAACGTGCGACCACGAACAGTGAATGGAGTTTGGTGAGCCATCCGTCCGGCTGCATATGGAGTGCGGTCCCGCCGT
>Ga0302320_10002036_pt1 | contig 48143 bp, 44 predicted proteins | sample Bog_T0_3_FD_202130 | JGI IMG/M metagenome (GOLD analysis project Ga0302320, IMG submission 202130) | Peat permafrost microbial communities from Stordalen Mire near Abisko, Sweden - Bog_T0_3 | ecosystem: Environmental > Terrestrial > Soil > Wetlands > Peat | place: Sweden: Abisko, Stordalen Mire... | reverse complement strand
CGGCAGTTCAGCGCCTGCCATGCCGTTCTGCAAAGTATCTAACTTGAGTCCGAATCTCTTCTGCCAATACCGGCTCTGGACTACCGGAGTTGTGGGTAATTGAAAGTGCTCAACGGAGTGTTCAATGAATCCGCAGAGTGATTCAGCACTTCGATCAGGCACAATTGCAAGTCGAACCCGTCCCGCATAACGTCCACTCTTCCGCTGATCCAGCTTTGTTCCTGGCTTGCGTTGACGAACCTCGACGGCGGCTGACACTAGAACCTTGTGATGTACGCCGCGGCCTTCTCCGCGCGTCCGTCCTCCTACCCAGGTTTCATCTACCTCCACATGTTCGCCAAGTCTGCCGCCGAGGCGGTCCTGATCTGGACGCACCATGCCAGCGCGAAGTTTGTGTAATATCGTGAAGGCCGTCTCGTACCGAGATAACCCCAATTGCCGCTGAAACTGAACGGCGGACATGCCGGGCGTTTGACTGACAATCAGGTAGGCTGCCCAGAACCAGACGTTCAGAGCAGTATGGCTATGTTCCATTACCGTCCCCGCAGTCAGTCGGGCATTTCGCCGACACTTTCTGCAGCGTAGAACATAAGGGCGATTTTCAAATCGGAAGGGTTCCCCAATCGCCGTGCAGTGAGGGCAGAGAAAGCCATCACGCCATCGCGCCCTTTCCAGGTATGCTGAGCAAGCCGCTTCATCTGGGAACAGACGCTGGAATTCTGGAAGAGAGTGCGGAAAAGGAAGATCGTTGCGTTGCAGAACATCCATCATTTTATCCTTTGCCTACAAGATTCGCTCCTCTATTTACTCAGGTCTGGCATTTAAGAAGGTTTGCGACCGAATTCAATCAGAATCCAGCCGCTAGCCCGGCCTACAATGCGTTAGGGCGCGTTGGCTCATCGACGTAATAGATGCCATGGGTCAAAGTTCGAAGAGTTCTCGCATGGCTTGGCAAGAGTCGATGAGCCCTTGACGTTTCAGACAGTCGAGATAATCGTCGAGTGACATCGGCGGGTTATGCAAACTGGTCCGATGCCTTTCAGTAGCATTGCGAACTTCATTTGGGTAAAGACCAATTAGATGGCAAAGAAACTCATCTGGTGTTTGCGCCTCGATGTCGAATTCTTCGAGCACATTGGCGGGAAAATCTTTGATGTTGTTCGTGACGATTACGTCGGCGTTGCCTCGAATCGCAGCGGCAAGTACATGCCGATCGTTCAAGTCGGGCAAATTGATTGCGGGAATCAACTGCTCGTACCCAGTGACCAAGGCATCGGGTGCGTTTCTATCCATGAGATCTCTTGTGCGAGCCAACTTGGTTCTGCTCAAGTCTGGTCGGTCTTCCAGTAAATTAGAGATCCACTCTTCATGTACGTCGTCAGACCAGCGAGCCCGGTAGATGCCCGGGGTCGCCAGATACATCAACAAACTGCGAAGCTCCGCCGGATACAAGACGTTGGCGTCTAGAAAAGCTGTAAATGGAGGCATTAGTCAGAGACCTATCTCCTGATCATAAGCCACCAGTTCCGCAAGCGTTGCATACCGCTGCGATTCGAGATTCTTCTTGTATTCCATCGCCTTTACAAACGGAATGCGACGATGGGTCCCAACTTTTCGGTACGAAATCAAGCCTTGGTCGAGCATCTGAATCAGTGTGGGCCGCGAAACATTCAATAAATCTGCCGCCTCTTGAGTAGTCAATTCGGCATGCACTGGCACAATCTTGACAGCATTACCACGGCTCATCTCGTCAAGAATCTGAACGAGAAGCCGCGCGGCAGCGGCCGGAATTCTGACAGAGGGCTGGGCCGCGAGAATCGTCTGAAGGTCGATGGATGCCTCTTGTCCAATTCTGGGCGCGAGGATGTTTTTGGTCTGTTTAGCAAGCATAGCTTCCGCCTCGGATGGAATTTCAGGGGTCAGGACGGCTGTAGGAGACATGGGGAACCTCGTAGAATCATCCTACCGCACAATCGAAGTAAACGCAACAAGCGAAGCAAACGAAAATACGAGCGTCGCCGACGGCGGTGGTAAATACAACATTTTATGGGAATTACTAATTCTGTCTATTTTTAAGAGGATGAGTTGGCGACCACTATTTGCGATTTGGCTCGCTAAAGAATGTACTCACCTGAGTCAAAGTAAATGCCAGTCACTACCTATAGTGGTTGTGGGCGTTAACCGGATAGGCAAAGTTTGATGTTCCTACTACAAAGACGGACGAGGACGGCGGGTATGAGCTGAAGAATATGAACGATGTGCTTCACGATCCGACAGCGAAAGAGGCTCTGGACGAGGAATTGTGGTACTTTTTGAAGTCGCTTTATACCGATAAGAGCGGGATGAATCTGCGCAATCTCGTCGCTCATGGGATTGCCCCGGCGGGAGCATTTCATCGTGGAACGGCGGCTCCGTCGTTCAGAGCGTGGTGTTTCTCGCTGTGGTGCGAGATGAAGCCGCATCCTTGGAAGGCGACTGAGCCGAAGGTTCTTCCGCGACGCTCAGCCCTGGGGACGGACAGTCGTAGCGGCCAAGAATATAGTTGAGAAGAACCAAGGAGACATAACGGCAGCTTCAATTTCTCCGACGCTTGATGGAGCAAGTTCACAGGAGGTATGAGCGAATGAGTAGCCCGGCGTCTACTGGCAGTTCTGGTCCGCACTTCGAGGCAGAGGTCGGTGCTGCTTATCTCCTTTCCATGCTCTTGGAACTGGACGCGCGCGGGTTGCCAGGTTGTCAAATTGAGAGCATCCAGTTGCAGCGCGGGCAGGAGGGTTATCCACTGGACGATGTGATCATTCATGGTCGAGATCGAACCGGGAATGCTGCAACCATCGAGATTCAAGTCAAGCGGACCATCACGTTTGCGCCTTCTGACAAGGTATTTCGGGAGGTGCTCGAACAGGTCAAAAATGCGAGCGGTAAATCTGGCTTCTGGACCAGTAATCATCAGTTGGCGGTAGCCCTTGCCCGCACCAGCCAGAAGATCGATGCGGCCTATCAGGATGTTCTGAGTTGGGCGCGGAATATGGAAGATGCGGCTAGCTTCTATGCCCGCCTCAACCAGCCAGGAAAAGCCAGTGATCCGATGCGGAGTTTCGCGTCTACCTTTCGCGAAAACCTCAAAGTGGCCGGAGGACCAAATGATGACGAGACAGTATGGAAGCTTCTTCGGCGATTCCAGATACTGGTGTTCGACTTCACAGCGACAGGTTCGGCTTCCCTAGAGCTCATGAATGAGCGTGCGCTGCGCGCATTGGATGGCGGAAGCCTCGATGAGGCGCGGAATCTTTGGTCACGCCTCGTTTCGCTGTCACTTGAAATCGCGGAACATGGCGGGCATCGCGACAGAGAATCACTCCTTAGAGATCTCGCCACCTTTCGATTGGCGGCCACCCACAACAATCGCAAGGCGCTTGCAGCCATCGCCGAGGAATCGCGTTTGGCTTTGTCGGACATCAACGACAGTGTCTCAGGCGTTCGCCTTATGCGCCAGCTTCGTGTGGATATCGTGCGTGAGGCGATGAGCAGGAGCCGTTATGTTGAGATTCGTGGTGAGGCTGGTGTCGGCAAATCGGGGATATTGCGTCGCCTTGCGGAAGACCTCTCGGCGGAAGCTGAGGCATTGGTTTTAAGTCCGAACCGCGTGGTGGAGCGGGGATGGCTTTCTTTGCGAGTGGCCGCTGGATATGACGGGAGCGGGCGCAATTTGATGAACGACCTCTCTCTGAGTGGCGCAGCAATTGTCTTCATCGACAACCTCGACTTTTTTACGCCAGAGGAACAGACGACCGTGAAAGATCTGGTGCGGTTTGCCTCCGAGGTCCCGAATATATGGGTCATCGTTACAGCGCGCTTGGAGTTTCAACAGTCTGAACCAAATTGGCTTCCCAAGGAAGCTTTGACGCGTCTTGGCCAAACCGATGCGGTGCTGATTGAAGAACTCGACGAGGAAGAGGTAACCGAACTCCGACAGGGTGCTCAGAGGCTTTCTTTACTGCTATCGGATTCGCATCCAGCGCGCAGCATTGTGCGGAATCTCTACCGGCTTTCCCGCTTGGCTAACCGCAAAGAAGATGAAATCTGGCCGGCCACCGAAGCAGAGATGGCAAAGCAGTGGTGGGACCTTGCCGATGGAGCGGGAGGCGCGGGATTGCGGGAACGCGCCCGCATCCTCCGACGACTAGCCGAACACTCGTTAAGTTCGCGACAACCGTACAACGCTGAACCAGAGGATGCCGAGGCGCTGAATCATCTTGTCGCCAGTGGAAGTCTGCGCGACTACGGAAATGACCGCGTAACTTTCCGGCACGATGTCCTACGGGAATGGGCGACCGCAAACCTGGTGTTCGCAGAACGCGGGTTTGGACCGGCGTTTCAGCTTGGTGAGCGTGCCACCCCGGACATGGCGCGCGGGGCAGAGCTTGCTGCGCGGATGGCGCTGGAGACGCCAGATGGGGTCCAGCGTTGGCAAGAAATACTGACATCGCTTTCCGATGCACACGAAAGCTGGCGAAGAGCCGTGCTTCTCGCGCTTGTTCGGTCAGAGCTTTCTATCAAGATTCTCGCGACCGTCGGTCCGGTTTTGCTTGAAAACGATGCGAAGCTCTTCAAGGACTTAGCGCGGTACGTCATTGCGGTAGAGTTTGAATCGGCCGGGGAGCGAATGCGGGCGCGTGGGCTCAAGCTTGAGGGGATTCCTCCGAGCTGGCAGGTTCCGAGAAACATCTCGTGCGCGCATTTGGTCGGCTGGCTCCTTTTAGTGTCGGCCAAACTTCCCCCTTCGGCGATTCCAGATGCGGTCAAAGTTTACTCTGCGTATCTGATGGGGACATTGGGCAATGACGTATTTGCTCCACTGATTCTCCTATATCTCTACCAGTGGCTTCAGGCGATTGAAACCGACCGCGAGAGCAATCCATACGGGTTTACGAATCGCGTATTTGCCGGCGCTGTTCCTGGGCATCAGCTCGAAGTAATGGAGGCTGAACTGAGAACGGCGTTCGTCTCCTTTTGTCATCGCGCTCCAGAGCTAGCTTCCAGTTATTTGGAATCTTTTCGGGATCGGCAGCATGCCGATGAGACAAGGATCAGCATCCTTCAATTCAGAGGTACGCTTGCGCAGGCTGCACCGAAGCAACTGGTAGATTTCACCATTGATACGCTTATTGGAGATGGAGAACGAAAAGAACGTCGCCACTCCAGGCCTCGTCCAGACAGGCCGTTTGAATTTATCGATCTTAGGTTTTTACCGGCGTCACCTTCTCAGGGCCCATTTCTCGATCTCCTGCTTCACAGTCCCGAAGAAGGCGTGCGACTAGTACGGCGAATCCTCATCTACGCGGCTCAGTTCTATCGAGGCGACAAAATCGACGATCATGCGATCGTGGTCTATTTCAATGAGGATGGAGCCAGCTTCCCCTGGCGCGAATTCTATTACTGGTCGCGGGATAACGGTAATGCGCCGTCTCTGGTTTCATCTGCGCTCATGGCTTTGGAAGCGTGGGCCCATAGGCGAGTTGAGGAAGGTGACCAGGCGGAAAGCGTGGTTGCGCAGATTGTTGGTGATCCGGCAATGTCGACTGCAGCCCTCTTAGTGGCTGTGGATATTGTCCTTTCTCACGGCCCGCAGTCCATCACGGCCGCGATCCCTCTTGTGGCATGTCCCGAGCTCTTGTGTCTGGATAGGCTCAGGCCAGTCCACGATAATTTGAAACTTCCGGATTTCTTAGGCTTAAAGGGACTTCAGCAGGAACCTATCGGGCGGGCGACGCTTGATAGCCTCAGCCAACGCAATTCGCGCAAGATGAGCCTTTATGATGTGCTGTGCCGTTTGCCGTTTGGTCCTCCCGATATCCATGAAAAAGTGAAAGCCTTAGTTTTGCGGGCCGTAGAGAGACTTGGACCTCCGGGCGAAAAGTCGGACCTTCGCGATCCGAGACTGATGGCGCTTCACGCCCTTAATGTTCTCAATCGGGACAACTGGAAAGAGGTGAATTTTACAGACTCGGAAGGCCAGGAGCAAACGGCGCTCCAATATCAATCGCCAGAAGCCGAACAAAAACAATTGGAACCGATACAAAGAGAGACGTCGCCGCGATTGGAAGAGAGCAATCTACGTTTGGAGATTCTGAATTCGCTTTATGCAAAGCAAGCTCCTACCCCGGAGTTTTTAGCAAGGGCGATTTCCTGGGCCGAGCGGCACATGCTTGTTTTTGACAATCGTCCGGAGTTTGACTGGAACGGAGAATACCTTGCGAACGTTGAAGCCGTTGTGAGTGCGGCAACTCTGGTTACGCGTTACGGGAGCGATGAGCAACTTACAGAGTATGGCCCCTGGATGCGCGGAATCTTCGCGCGCGCCCATGAGGGCGATTCCGATGCAGTCTATCTTATGCGTGAAGGACTGCGATTCAATCCGCGCGCCGTAGCGTTTGTTGGCAAAGCGCTGCTGCTCCAGCGGGACCCGAGAGATCGAGATACCAGACAACTTTTGGATTTTGCTTCCGTGGATGGTTACGCATCCGCGCATGGGTTTGGCGCAGCTTTAGGGACACTGGAGCAAATTGACCCGCTTCTTATTCAGGCCGTGGTGCGCTGTGCGTTCGATGCGTCCGTGAAATTGGATCTTCCGTGGGGACTTTCCGAGGAGGAGAAGAATAAGCACAAGGCGGCCGATCAAGAAAGAATTCAGAAACGGATTGACTGTGAGCTGGCTTGGTTGGGAGCGCCGAAGTCCGAACCGCTATGGCCTGTATTTCCCATTCGAAAGATAAGACCACGCGGTCATGGCAGGCATGGTGAAAGAGATTATGCGCGAGAGGCTGCCGAGTACCATTCTGTCAAGCTGCGGGTGGATTATCACAGGGCGGCGCTGTGGCTCAAACAAGTCCGTCCAATTTTTGATCCCAATAGCGAACCGTGGCTTCGTCAGATTGTATCGATGTATCGAGAATGGACGATCCAGGCGAATGGATTCGGAGAAGAAAGAGCGGAGCAGTACGACGGACAGCCAGACGAATGGAACGAGGTGTACTTCGAGCTGGCCGCAAAGTGCGTCTCTGGTTTGAACGAAGACGCCTTGGGCGAGAGCCTTCAGGACCTTTTTGCCGGCCTGCCGGATGAATCTCTCTGTGATGCACTCCCGCTTTTCTTGCGCAGCGCCGATCAAGCGTTCTTCGAGACCAACCTAGTATCGACCGAGCAGTTGCTTCAGATTCGAGCTTTTCTGGTCGCTCAACTTTCCGAAACCAAAGTCTTCGTGCGAAACCGGGATCGGGACGAAGCCAGGGCCGAAATGCACCTTGCACGCGCGCTCGGGCCGATCTGTTTCAACGACTTCAATAGCCCGTTTCCTTCAAAGTGCTATCTTCCGGTTTCGTTCATTCCGCGAACCGATCCATTTTTGCTGCTTCTTGAAGCATTCGTTGAAGAATACAATTCGCCGTTTCTGGCGACGATGTATTTGAACTTCATTGAAGTTGCGCCGCGCGCTGAGCATCTTTCGTTCATTCTCGGATGCGCGGAGAAGTGGCTCGACCGCTTCCCCGAGAGCAATCGATTTTGGATCGAAATGGGATTTGGGGGGAGAGTTGCCGCGATTCTAATCGCGATTTTCCGGGCTTCGCCAGAGGCATTCCAGGCCGAGGCGATACGTTTCCGCTTGGACAAACTTCTTCCCCATCTCGTCGAACTCGGAGTTGGACAGGCTCACGAATTGGAGAAACTGCTGTATCAAATCGAGCGCTAGGCGGGCGTCCATGCATGTGAGCGTCGCGCGGTCTGCTATTTCGACGAGATCACACTGGCCTCAAGAACTCAGCCTCAAGATCTGAGACAAGCCGAGTTTTGTAGTCTTCGAAATCGGAAGGCAATGGCTGCAATGCTCGTTTGTGATTCGAGAGATCGGAGACATACCCGTTATATCGAGCCGACACGGACTTCCCGAATCCGGCCTTCTCAAACGGAGACTCTGGTTCACCAAGAACGGCACCTCGCAATAGTTCGGCGACCTTCAGCAGCACTTTATCTCTTGAGCACAAGACAGTGAGCTCGTTCTCCTTAGCTTGAGTTTTGATCCGTTCAAACCAAGCTGTCACATAAACCAGATCCCATGCGGCGTTTTCTACTCCTCGGAGAGCTTTCTTCCGGTCATTGGATCGAATGCTTTTAAAAATGTCTTTCGGAGGATCATGCGAGAGTGCTTGTGTCGCTAAGAGAACTGCCGGCGCACTAAAATGCCAAGAATAATAGACCCAGTCGAGCAGTTCTAACATCTTCTTATCCGAAGGTCCCCCTGCCATGGCGATCAGGGCCATTTTTAGAGCAATGGGGTAGACGAAAGCGTAAAATCGCAGCTTCAACGCCGGATCAAAGGTTTTGGCAGCTTCGCTCCGAAGGCGTTTCGCGGGAATGCGACGGTCGAATCTCTGTGCATAGCCACGGGCAAGCAAGACCCAGTTCCCGGGGTGAATTTCGTCCGACTTATGAAAGATTTCGAGATCGCGCTTCCATGCTCGGCGAGCACCAGAGGCTGATCCCTCATACAACGCGAGATTAGGCTCAATCTGGGCATTGGCGCACGACGCAAATGCCATTATGGCCGCTGCGCATCGGGTATTGACCTTCACGGGGCTTCCCTTCGTCAGTGCCACAACCTGCGAATATAGGTTTCGGTCGAATAGGAACATCGTTTCGGTTTGCGATTTTGCATACTGAACAATGTACGTTTCGACGGAATAAGCATCGGCACCTACAAACGACGGCACAAAGCAGTTGCAGTCACGAAGGATGTTCTCAACTGCTTCAAGATCCTCCGGCCGAAGAGGGCTGTGGTACATGAGCTGATCGTCATCGAGGATTATGATGCTCATTGCAGGAGGCCTTTTATTGATCGAGTGACAGAAAACTATAGCACCGGCCCTGCAAGAGGTGCAAATGCGAAGTGTGATCAGACGCGACTCCTGTCCGGTCGGCGATGCCAAGTATAGATCGGTGCGATAACAGTTCCGAAGTGATGCAACAGTGGCGACATGAAGGCACCGACGGAAAACCTCGAACAAGCCGCGGTCCAGCAGCAGTGCCGCTCCCTGCGGCTGCCTTTGGTGGCGGACCAGTGCGTACGGCTGGCTGATGTTGCAGCCAGGCGAGACTTATCTGAGCTACCTCGAAGCCCTGCTTGCCGAGATGGAAGAGCGGGAACGCAACACCATCGCGCGACGCATCGGTTAGGATGGAACGGCTCTTGATCTTCGAGTCGCGCCCGATGTAAATGCGCAAGAGCTGACTGATCTTGCTGGAATGTGGGTCCGAGCTAATGGGATTGAAACCAACTTGACTACAAAAATTTGAACTCGCCCCACCCGAGAGATGGGTTATGCTACTCCGATTTATTGGCGGTTCGATGGGCCCTTCAATTTTGTTGCTGTGGCGCGTTTGAACAAGGCGTAACGGGTCATTTCCTCAAGGTCAGTCTCGTCCAGCCCCTCGGCGGCGCTCAAGAGACCAGCCAGAGGCTTCGGCAATCTGGGATCAGGAAGCATCCGAGATATCGGGACCCCAAAGTATCGAGCCAAAGCAGCAACATTACCGAGAGTCGGCTTAATGCCCCCTGATTCCCAACGAGAGACCGTGTTCGCCGTCGTATTCACTGCTTTTGCTAGCTCTGTTTGGGATATTCCCTTTCCCCCAAACGACGACCTGAGTTCACGAATTCGCCGCGCCACTTCTACGTAGATTTCATCGTGCGGATTCACTCGTTACTCTCCTGGTTCATTGCTCAATTTCGCATTCGGCGTTTTGTCCATATAGTGTATACATTATCTACGTACACGTAGTCTCCAATTGAGAGAGCTTAACTACATGGATCAGGGCCATACGCCAGGTGGCCTTGACACCATGCTAAGGGGCCAACCCATTTCGACGCAAAGGGTGACCCATTGGCACACCCAGTAAGCAGGTGGGTAACACTGCCACGGAGAGTTCAGCAACGACGCAAACATCCTTACCGGAGCGTAGATTGACCGATTGACCCATCAAAGGTCAAGACACAGCCAAGGAGATGCCAATGGCCCAAAAAATCGACACCGATCATATGCCACTTGACCTATTCACAGTGAATGACAAAATTGTCCTTCCGCTAGGATGGCCTCTTCTGGCTCCTTCCTTCGCTGGTCTCCACTTCACGCAGAAATTCAAGCGGTTCTTGAGAGCTTTCTGTGCAGCCGGAGGTGTCAAATCTTCGCCTTCGATTCACTCGGAGAGAGAGATGCAAGCCCTCGTTTTGGAAAGGAGGATGCTGACTCCTCGGGGAGTCTATTTCAATGGGGTCATTTATAGCTCTCCGGACCTGATGAAGCTCCGTCCTTGCGGCCGCATGAGCGTCTCACTTCTGATCGGTAGGGATCCGTTCTGCCCGAGATCGCTCGTTGTCTTGTCGAGAATTCAAATCGGACCTATCGCGCATTCGTGGTAAAGCAGTAGGAACTGTCTCCGGAATCCGATCAGTGTGTTTTGCTTAAGGAGGATAGATGCGCTCGAACCTCGCGATGAATCTTGGGCCACTCTCGCCGGACCAGATTCGAATACCGAGCGATGTACTACGCCCCGACGGAGCCATCCGTCGCATCTCGTTCTGCAGGGACCCGCAACTTCGAATGCGGCCGGTGGTGTTTCGGTCTCGCGCGCAGTCGGCCTATAGGTACCCAGATTGAAGAGCATTCGGAGGCCCGAAGGCGACTCTCCGCACGAGGTAAATGCATTCAGGCTCGCAGACTGTGACCCGAAGGTCGAATGGTACCTCGAACAATGTTCAGAAATTGTTTATATAGATGAGGCTGGTGAAGAGTCTCTTCACTATCCAGATTGGCTGCGATTTTGCCGCGATACCTGACCTGGTTCTGCAGGGGTTGTTGCAGCGGTCACCAGGTAACGGTTGCGCACGGTGGGTCTATGCCGCATCGGTCGATAGTTTTCGTGCGACATTTCAACCTTTACGTTCACTAGCACGAGAGATTCGGAGCACGCCCTGCGTGGTAAAGCGGATTTGTGATGAGTTCGGTATCGGTTTGCTTGATATCGCTCCGCGAAGCAAACATCACATCCTCTTCATTCGTCATGTCGATATACCCAAGGTGTTCTCAAACTATCAGCAGGTGAAGGGCCTGGATAGGCACACTCGATTACGGTGGAAACGCTTTGCAGAGGCAAAATCGATTGTCGGAACTCCAGTGATTGAGGCGGATAAGGCGGGGTCCTCGGAGTGGGCGCGTGAAGATGCCGCTGCGTGATCACTCGGCTTAGGGAACTGGCGTTAAGTGTCGTCAAGTGATCGCCGGGGATTTGCAACCGTTGAGCGTAGAAGGCTGAGATAGCGCTTAACTCGAGCGCGGGTTTCGGGGAGAGAAGACGTCGAGAGCGTTATGAAGCAGGCTAACGAGTCACCTACTTTGCCACGCCATCCAGAGCCTCACGAGACGGAGAGCCTGTGGGGCTACATCCTTCGCGTTTCACAGTCAAATGGTTTTCAAACACCATGGGCTGTGATTAAACGAGCAGCAATGAATCAACATGAAGCCAGGGGGACAAGCATCGATTTATCCAAGCTCGCAGCGGTGACGAGAAAAGAAAGGGCGCGTCTCCAAGCGATTGCATACGAAGGCGAAACAGAGAGGCGATCAACCATGCTACTCAGGCACAAAGTGCCGAGGACGGCTTTGGAACTGGAGTTGCCGCGCATTTGTCCTGAATGTGTCAGGGCCCTCGGTTTCATCGAGGCGCACTGGGATCTCGCAATCATGACTGCATGTCCGGTGCACCTACGGGGCGCGGTGCAGAATTGTGCAATCTGCGGACGCAAATTGCGCTGGTTTCGACCGGATCTGCTTCATTGCCAGTGCGGCGCACGAATCGACACAATGCGCGGCACTCTAATCTCCGCGGAGGAAGGAGATCTGTTGGAAGTGATACGCGCCAAGGTTCTCGGTTTGCTTCCATTGATTGAGGGGGCTTCGGGAATGCCACTGCATGATCTATGGCAGCTTGAGCTGAGGGATCTCCTGAGGCTTGTGAGCGTGCTTGAGAATTGCCGACGCAAGCTGATGGGATCTCGCGCGAATACGGGTGATCGCTCAACGGCAGTGGCGGCTGCGGTCGGGTATCTTCGTGACTGGCCAGTCAACTTCTTCGGGTTATTGATCGACCTGCGTGCGCTTCACGCTAATCAACGTAACACGATCAGAGAACTGTACTCTCCACTCTATAGTGCGTTCCTGAGAAGAAGGTATAAGGGAAGGCCAGACAGGTATGATTTTTTGAGGTTACCGTTCTTGGAGTTCATTTCAAACCATGTCGAAGGGGAGACGGCGGACATTAGGATAATGCGGTCGTTCGGATTCAATGTCGAACGGCAGTTCGTGACCCGCGCCGAACTCTCACGGCGCCTTGGTTTCGATCCTCGAGCTGTCGCACGATCGATGCCGCACGAAGCGGTTGTCAGAGGGCAGGGAAAGACGTGTGCTGCGATAAATCTGAATCAATTTGAATGGAAAGGCACTCAGCCAGGGAGGGTCTTAGGTTTGAGGGAAGCCGCGAAAGAGCTTGGAGTTCCGGCACAGGTGCTTCATGCGCTACGCAAAAGTGGGGAATTTCGAGCGGACAATCTTTCTGCTGGACGTCCAGGGTTCCACGAAAGAGACATTGAGATGTTTAAGGCGCGCCTACTGAAGTGTGTCAGCGAGTGCAACCCCGACGATGGAGGAAGACCGGAAGATGCAATAAGTTTGGAGTCCGTTTTGGCAGACCACGGACACAGTGCCGAGGATAAAGCGGCTCTGCTCAAAGAATTGCTTCTGGGAAGAGTAATTGGGGCCGTGGGCTGGAACCACTCACTACCCACGATCTGGTTGAGAGCAGACGCATTGCGGCGGTTCTGGCGTCTCCGCCTTGTGACTGCTCATGGGAATGTGCTCAACGGCGCGGACGCAGCCAAGCGAATCGGATGCAGTTATGAAGTACTGAAGGGCCTTATAAATGCTGGCGTCCTCTCAGGAAGGAAATCAGGCTCTACATGGCTGATCGACACTAAGCAGGTTGAAGCATTTTGCACCGATTTCGTTTCAGTTTCTCAACTTGCAGATCTTCATTCAACAAGCTCACGCAGAATTGCTGAGTTGTGTTCACGCAGGGGAATTCCGCTACTAGATATTTCCCTGCGAGAAGGCCGAGCCAAATTGTTTTCGTCCTCAACTAATACAAAGAAGATTCGAGTGCTTCTCGCCAGCAAACGCCCCGTAAAACGGGTATCTGAGAATGAGGTGAATTCCATCGCCGATGACGTGAAGCAAGCACACCGGAAAGCGGGATGAACGCACAGTTCGGACGTGACGAGCTGTACAGGAGAACATGAATGTCGGAGCCCAAGTGATTGTCGGACTACATTAGTGTGCTGGGTGACGCTGCCAGAGACTTTGAGTCTCTGGACCTGTTTGTGCGGAAAGCCGAGCCGCTAACCTGCCTAGAACTGACGGAGCTTGCCGTGATCGAATGTATTACCGTCAAGAAAGGCGATCATGAATGAAAGATGAGAGTTTGACTCTGAGAGGCTGGCCAGCCGTTCCAGTGATCTTAATGCTGGTAGCCACGAACGGCCTGACAGCACTTGTCATGGCTCTACCGATCACCTGGCTGGTTAATCGCGTGTTCGCCGCCAGCGCGATCCATGCCATCTTTGCCGGGGATCAGTTTGGATACTGGCAATGCGTGGGTATGTTCGCGATCTGGTTTGCGGCCACCGCGCGCATCAAGTGGAAAGTGACACTATGACGAAACCCACTAAAAGCCACGTCCGCAAGCCAAAATCAATTCCGCCTCGGCTCCTTGAGGCGGCGATCGTTGCCTTTGGCAGTGAGAACACTGCCAAAGAATGGTGGTGGAGCACGCACGAGTTTACCCTGCAAATGTGCCAAGCGAAGCTGGCCCAGACGCCCAAAGGACGGAAGTTCCTCAAGGACTACCTGGATTCGGTGATCGACCTAAACTATGGCTCATTCAGCTGATGCTCCACAAAGATTCATCTTCTGTGCAGTTCGGTTACCCGGCCGTAGTGAAAGCAATGGCGTGATCGCCCCCACGACCTGCACCGCCCCATCGAAACGCTTTCGGATATGGAATACGACATGACCTAGAAACGCAGAATTACCGTATTGCTAATGCTCAAAGCGCTCACACGAGACCGATCTCCGATATGCCCAAATTGATACGACCTGTCGAAGAGTATGCAGACACTGCAACGATGAAGGTTCAGATCAAACCTCGGCGCCTCCGGGAAGCATTGGATATCCCGTTTTTGAGGATGATCGAAAAGACGGGCCGCATCCTCGACGATTCAACGCAGAAAGAATGGTTGGATGATGCCGAACAACGTTTGCGCAGCGTCATTTCACGTATCGATCCGGCCCCGGGGAGTTTCGGATACGTCTTAGAGCGTGACGCAGATGGGCTTACCATTCGCACGGTAACACCCCTGAAGGTGGCGAAGCATGCCATTGGACTTCTCTCCTTCGGGGAGTGGCCCTGCTGGGACGAGATCATCGAGGCCGTTCCAGAGTTTGATTTGACATTGGTAGTGTTCGACGCAGTGTCATAGCGAGAGTGGTCACGGCGATGGGACATGCGTCTGCAGCAACATCGGATTCAGGCGGAGCATGGAATCATCGCGTAATTGCGTAGCTCAGAGTGAGCAATCACGGCGAGGGGACTGATGCCAGGCATCCATAGCGAAAGAGCAATTCTCATCGAGGGTAACGCGGACGAGATCGTTCCCAACGCCAAACTAGCGGCCGATATGCATGGGTTTGTGATTATGGTCCCGCCCGGCGAGGGAAGCGAATGGTTTCTCGATATGTTGTGGCGGATTACGATGCTTTACGCCGGCAGGCCCAACTGGCTGAAGAGTCGATCAAGGGTAGCCGAGATGGTAGAAGCAGTGATGAGCAAAAATAGCCGGGAACCTAGTCCAGCTCTCCGTCCGGCGCGCAGGAGTTAATTGGCTGATCTCACGCGGCGTGATCGGATCGCCCTTGTCGAGGCCCTCATTCGGCCTCCGGCTCCGAACGCTAGATTGCGGAGCGCAGTCGCGAGAGCAGAATCACTGCTGGCCCCAAGAGGCGGGGATAAACCCAAAACGCGAAAGAAAAGTTGACATGCGCGCCCTTGTGATATCCGACATCCATGCTAATCTGCCAGCTTTCGAAGCAGTTCTTGCTTCGGCGCCGCCGCACGATGTGGTCTGGAATCTCGGCGATGTTGTTGGCTACGGTGCGAATCCCAACGAGGTAGTTGATCTGGCCAGGAAACTTAGCGGAATTGTGGTGCGTGGCAATCACGACAGGGCTTGCAGCGGAAACCTGAGGTATGGCGAGTTCTTCGACTTTAACCAAAATACACGCCATTCAATCAGTTGGACGGAAAAGACCTTGCGCAAAGAAAACGCCAAGTGGCTGTCCCGGTTACCCCGCGGGCCCATAAGGCCGCTCGGGCGCAAGGTCGCATGTGTTCACGGTTCGCCACAGGACGAGGACAAATACCTTCTTGGCGGAGAGGGCGCTCGGGATGCTTTTCGGGTGAGCCGCGCTCGGATCATTTTCTGTGGCCATACGCACGGGCAGTATGGCTGGTCCTCAAACAGGCGTCGACTGACTCTTCTCAAACCAGATTTCGCCTCCCGCCGCGGCGCGGTACAGTTTGAACTGCCTTTGCGTGCAAGCTATCGTTATCTCCTGAATCCAGGATCAGTCGGTCAACCTCGCGACCGCGACTGGCGCGCGGCCTTTGCAGTTTATGACGACGATGAGGCGATGTTCACTTGGTATTGCATCCCGTACAAAGTGCTGACCGCGCAAAGGAGAATTCTGCGTGCAGGACTTCCGGAGGTACTCGCGACTCGGCTACGGGAAGGAAGCTAGAGAGGTGGAATCAAGTGGCAATGCGCGAATTTCGAGAATTGCAATCAAGGCCAAAATCCAAGCACGACATCTGGGGTGTCTGATCAACGGCACGGCAGCAAAACTACCCAGGTATCCACTCGCTATTTTTGTTGATACCAACATTCCGTTCAAATGCGCTGAGACGGTGCTAGGTCGACAGGCGGGAAACAGGATTTCTCGGCTCATGCAAATTCTCTTGCAGGAGTCAAAAGAGAACAACGGCGGCGTTGACCCGCACAGCATGATTGTTTTCAGCAACCATCCCCACCACTACGCGATTCGCGTCTTACACACTCAGCGGCAATTGCTTTCGGTTCTCGCGCAACAGCCAGCTGCGCATCCGCTTGCTCTGGAGAGCCTTCACACGGCGGCCGGGCTTATCTCGCGTCGACGCGCACATGATTTGCACCTTCATAAAAGAAGGGGTTTCGCGCTGAAACAGACTCTTTGGGAAGGGATTGGCGTGCGATTGGGCCCGTTTCACGGAGTTCAGAACTATTGTATAATCAGCTATATAACCGCGCTGGGCATGGAATTTGCAAAATATCTAAATCGAAGCTGTGGAAAATCGCATTTTAATTCGACTATTGATTGCATATAAGTGAACGCGAGCAGCGCCAAGTGCTTGATTTTACATTGGTGGGATTTGCAGTTTAAGTGGGTGCGCACAGCAGATCCCCGTCTGCTCCAGTTTTTTCATGTCGGGGTGAAAAGAAAAAGCAAGCAGTTCATACTTATAGGGCAACTTCATTTTCGCCGCGCTACCAGCTTCTCTTGATGAGGACATCGACCGCCGATCCGCCGTTTGGATCGCGCGTGGCGCTGACCGCCACCCGGGGAGACACTTGGTACTGCCCTTGAATGGTCTGATCTTGCGTCGTCGCCGTATTGGTCGTGAAGGTTACGAAGAGATTGCCGGTGATCCGCTGTTGAATTGTAATGTTGGCTCCAGGCGGTCCCTGTGCCGTACCGCTCGCCAATACCGGATTGATGGAGAGCTGCGATATGCCCGCAATCTTTGAGACGCGGCTCGTGATCTGGCTCGAGACCTGACTCGCCACCAGCGCCTCGCCGGTTTGGGTGGTGGAGGGAGACAAGCCAGCCGCGCTGTTCGCTTCGCTTGCCTCAGCAGTTTGACCAAGGGCGAGAAGGTTGATGATGTCTGACTGGGGCAGTGCCGGATCCGATGAGAACTGCGGCCTCAATTCGTCGACCGGCCCGCGGAATCGCATGGTGATGTTGTATTGCTTGATGCTGGTGTTCAAGGCCAGATTGACAACCGCTTGCGTCTCAGATGGATTGACGAATTGAATCGTTCCTCCATCCAACACGAACCGGTTGCCATTCAGGATGATGTCTCCACTGTTCAGGTTCACTTGGCCCAGAAGGACGGGATCGGCCGCTGTGCCCTTCACTTGCAGATTCGCAGTGCCGTTCACGCTGAGAGTGCGGTTCACCAGATTCACATTGTTGGTCGAGTGCAGCGCAATATTGAGCTGAACGCGTTGCGCCATTCCCGCCGAAGGAGGCGCGGCGACCCCGCTCGATAGATTTGCGACGAAGCCGTTAAGGTCGAAGGCAGGGGTGAAAGACAAGCCAGAGACGCTGACGGTTCCCGCCAGAACCGACTTATCCATGGATCCGACAAGTCGGAGATTCGCATCGACGTTTTCGCGTGTTCCCTGGGGATAGAGAATGCGAATCCCCTTTCCATCGAGGCCCAGATTAAATTGAATTGCTGGCCGCAAGGTTATTCCCCCTTGCGCCGTCACGCTTCCCCCGCCCACTGTACCCCGAAAGTTGGCAATCTCAAGCCGATCGTTCGTCAGCGTCAACGTTCCGTTGCCATGCTGAAGGCCTATCGGTAAACTGTCGCCTGCTAAGCTGGCGTCGACGATCTGAACTTGCCCCCCAAAGTTGCGTCCGACGCCACTCGAATTGATATTGAGTTGGATCTGTCCCGAACTCCGAAGCTCGGGATCGAAAAGTTGCGCCAACTGCAAATCGACTTTTCCCAGAAGCATTACAGACAGGGGGTCGGTGTTGGAGGTCGGAATCGAAGCTTGTATTTGCAGATCTGTGTCTGTACCACGAATCTCGGATCTCTGTAAATTGATCACTCCCTTCGCATAATCGATGTGAATGGGAGACACCGCAGCAAGTTCAACACTCTTGCCGTAATTCATCTTGAGTATGGGCACTGTAGCGTGAGCCTCAATCGACTTTGGAAATCTGAGAGGCCCATGCAGCGTAGCATGAATCTCGGTTTGCCCATCCAGAGCATCCGTTTCACCCGGCGCGTAGACCGCAAGCAAAGGCCGCAGGGAAAAGGCTCGTGAGTCGAGCGAGATGTCCGCCAGATAATCCTTAGACAATTCGATGCGCGCTTTCGCATTGATGGGAACATCGGCGAATTCGGATGCGAGAGCTGCGTTCGCAATGTGGTCGGCGATCTTCAACTGAATGCGAACCTGCTGGAGCGATTGATTCTGGAATGCGATGGAGGTGGACTGAAGAGTCGCGTCAAGTTGGGGGTTGTCGAATGATCCCTGCCCACTGACATCCAGCGCAACTGCGCCGGTGGCGTCAATGTTCCTGCTCTTCAACGAGCGCAGCTTATCGATATGGAGCCCGGCGGAGGACAATTGTGCTCGATAGGTTTTGTCTTCAGGGCGGACGCTCACGTTGGCCTGAAGTTCTCCAGCAGGCAAATGCAGTGAGATGTCGGCGTGAGCTTCATCGCCTGACCCGGACAATTTGAGATCCGCCGAGGTGATCGGTTCGTCGTATGCAGACCCATTCGTGATCCCAATCGTTCCGCTCCCCGTCGGACGCAATTCCGTGCCATGCAGATTGATGCTTGCGTGAAGCTCGCCCGTCAGCGGAAGATCCTGGCCGGAAATCTTCACCAGGTCGGAGACGCTCAGTTGCGTTCCCTGAAGTTGAAGTTGGACAGGGCTCTCCTTGGTAAACGACCAATTCGAAAGGCCGACGCCCGCATTGAAAGTGATGCGTCCGCGAGGCTCCGAATCGAGCTCTGCATTTTGCAGGGATGCAGAGGAAGGGCTGAGCTCTACCTTCGCCCGCAGTGATTTCCAATTCGATCCTGCGAAGGAGATCTTCGTGGCGGAAAGCTGGCCACTCAGGTGCGGCGCATCCGTGGAACCCGCCACGGTTCCTTGAAACGCCGCAGAACCCCCGAGCCCCAGGGATTGCGTGGGCTGGTCAGGCGACTGGCTTCTGAAGAGACTGCTGATCGCCTCGAACTCGTGCAGGTCATTGGCCTGCAATCGGAATGCGAGACTGGAATTCCTGCTCACAATACCGCTCATCCTCAGGTCCGTCTGTGGTGTGCGCAGGGACGTGTTTGTGACAGTGAAGCTCCTGGCCTTGGCGCTGTAAGTTGCATGAACGTCACTTTGCACGGGCACGATATTTGCGCCCGTTGCGATCTCTGTTTGTGGTCCGCTTCCAATTGCTTTCGACTCATGGTTCTGCGCTGTTTCAGCATTGCCGTCGATGGTAGCGTCTGTGCGAGCAACTAAATCGTCCAGCGTGTTACCCCATTGAGCCGAGGCCGTTGCATTCAAGGTTCCCACCACTTTTACAGATGGGTGTACGGTGGGTGTGAGTGCAGCTTGCATTCGGCTCAGGGAAAGTCCTCGCAGCTTCGCAGCTATCTCTGACTGCGAGTCGCCGGAAAGATGATTCATCTTACCTTCGGCGGTGAGAGCTCCGCCCCATAGATGCGCCTCAATGCCTCTGACCGCGAGGTTCCCGTTGTCGAGTCCGAGCGTTGCTGAGATATTTGTAATGGCGGTGCGCCCCTTTGCGATGGCCACATTCAATTCCCGACTGGCCAGATTGCCGTTAAGTGTGACTGAGTCGAGTGTCGTTCGTCCTGCGATTTGTGTGTAATGCAATTGTCCAGTTGTTTGCACAACTCCAATTGGTAAAGCCGAATTGTGAAGCGCCTTTGCAATCCCGGCAAGGTTGATTGTGGCCTGATATTGTGCATCTACAACGGGGGCGTTGTAGTCATTCACGACTGCCGAAAGGTTCAATTCCGATCCGCCTCCAGCTACATGTGCGCTGGTCAAATGGAAAGTGGTTGGGGTGGCTTCGAAGCTTGCTTCCAGGCTGTGTTCGAAAGGCCGGAACCCACCAGAGTCAATGTGCCCCTCCGTATAAGACACGCTCCCGGAGTATCTCCTAATCAGTGTGTCGAACGATGCGCGAAAGTTCAGATTGCGCAGGTCGGCGTCGAGGTTGTTCGGTCGGTCGTTGTAAAGAAGCGTGCCTTCGGCGAGCATGGCATGTCGGATTCCGAGATCGAAGACGCTGGTGCTTCCGCTTTTCCCGGAACTCCTGATAGTGGGAATGTTGGACCTGCCGCGAGCGTCGACGGTGACCTGAATAACGGGATGTTCAATCACAAGGTCGTCAAGATACCATTCTCGATTCAGAATGGACGCGATGCGGAAACCAGCATGAACATGACTGACTTGAAGCACCGGTGGATTCGGAAAGGGGCTTGCGCCCTCCACAGAGATGCCATAGATATCCACACTGAGGGTCGCTGGATGAATTGCAAAGTTCTGAACCTGGACCGCGATACCGAGGGCATCGCTGGCCCGACCGGTGATGGTGGCGAGAACGTAATTGTGAAAACGGGAACTGTTCAGAACCACTGCTGCAACGGCAAACATGAGGATTGCCAGCGCCCCAAAGACGGCAATAGCGATGACGGAAATTCGCTTCAACAATCGGACACGACGCACTTGCTGCATACCTGTTGGGGGAGGGGGAGGAGTGGCGTTGCTGGTCACGTTGGATCACCTCAAAAGGCCTGGCCGATGCTGATGAAGTATTGGGTTGCCCGGATTCCTGAAACGGGGTTCAAGTTTTGGCCGAGGTCCACACGGATGGGGCCGACAGGCGTCGCGTAACGCAAACCAACTCCGGCGTTGTTGGAATACAGCGAAGTAAAATTATGAAACCCCACAGTCGAGAAGGCATTGCCGCCGTCATAAAATGCAACGATGCCGAGCCCCTTCTTGAAAGGAACCGGAATGCGAGCTTCGGAGTTGATCAGCAGCAACTCGTCTCCCCCTGCGGGAACCGTGATGGGAAAGCAGGTTGAAGAAGCTCCGCTGCTGCAGACGGAAATCTCACGCTGGGGACCTGCGCTGTCGAGGGGAAACCCCCGCAGAGAGTTTCCCCCTCCTGTAAAAAACTGTTCGCTGAGCGGCACCCGGCTATTCGCGAACTGCTGGGCCATGCCGATGCGCAGACTGTTGGCCCAAACAATATGGTGAAATCCCTGTTTATAGAAAGCCGCTTGCCCAGACAGTTTTGCGAAGTTGACGCTTGATCCAAGTTTGGTCGTGTTGAAATCGAGTTCGAGTGACTGCAGCATCCCTTTATGTTCGTCGAGCGGATTGTCTCGTGTGTCGCGTGTGATATTCGCGGCGAGAGTGGAGAGCCGCACGTTCTGGTCGGCCTCGGGAACGAGCGCGGGTATCTCGATTCTGGTGAGGTTCGTCTGGCTGTAGCTGTAACGAAGAAAGAGTGTGTCTTTCTTCTTGCCGTCGAGATATCGCTGCAGTTGAAAGCCCGCTTGTTCTTGCTGGGACGAGAAGATCGGATTCTGTTCATTGCGCTCCGCTGAAACCGAAGTGGTAGATCGCCACGATGTCCAGCCAAAGCTCGGATCGATGAAGTAGACTGCCCCACGTTGGTCCAGCCTACCCGCGAATGCCGTGAACGAAAGTGACTCTCCCTTGCCCCTCAGGTTGTTCCGTGTGTATTCCGCGCTCCCGCGTGGCCCATAGAAAGTTACATTGCTGGTAGTGAAGGTCGATGGCAGTCCAATAGGGGGAAGATTGGGCAGCGCAACCGTGCCGCTGGGAATGCTTCCACCCCGGTTGACCAATTCAAAGCCCATGCTATAAGTAAGCTCGTTGCGCTTGGCCTCATGCACTTTCGCCAACACGTCTTCAACTGTCTGCGTGGTGATTTGCCTCTTCGGATCGACTTCGGCCCAATCAAAGACACCTTGATGATCGTAGAGCCTGTTCCCCGAGGTGAAAAGCTGCGATTCTGTCAGAGGTTGTCCGGGCTTGATCAGAGCCAGATCGCGGTCGATCAACTTCTGTTGTGTCTGCAGTCGCCCCAGGGTGATCCGTTCGCCCGCATGAACAACAGGCCCCTCCTCGATGGTATAGACCACATGGATATGATGCGGGTCGCTCTTCGACACAGATGTGGCGGCTTCGCGAAAGCTTGCATTCAGGTACCCGGCCTGCAGATAGTGAGCAATGATGTTGGCCCTGTCCATCTGAACCAGCTTCAAGGAGTAGGGACCGCCTTCCGTCAGCTTCAGTCCATCCGGTGCATAGTGCGACGGCGCAAATGTGTCAGCCCCCTCGACGGACAGGGAACTGACGATATCGCGAGGGCCTTCGGTAACAAGAAAGGAGACTCTGATATCTCCGCCGCGATTCGTTACAGAGGGTGTGACTGTCGCGGCGCTGAATCCTTCGGCCTGGTAGACGGCCGTGAGGTTCTTCGCACTCGCACGCAGAAGTTGATCGCTGAATTTTCCAGGGGAAAACAGATGTTTCTTTTGCACTGCGATGTGCGGGGTCAATTCCGACGATGCGAGCGTTCTATTGCCGGTTAAGGCAACCTGTGCAACTTTGTGTTTCTTCTCTTTCGCGATGCGGTAAACGATGGTCGCTACCGAGTTGTTCATTTTCAACTCTGATTCGACCTTGACGTCGAAGTAGCCTTTGGATTGAAAGAAGGAAGTCAGGGCCTGGCGGCCTTCCAACACACTTTCGTCGTCGACGCCCGCGCCCTGGTACACCGGCAGGATCGACTTGCGAGTCCAACTCCAAACGTGCGCACCCTCAATATCGATATGCGTAACCGGACCGGGAGCTACGTTGAACTGAATATCGGCTCGGTTGGTATCGGCATGATATTCGGCTCCGTCCAATTTCGCATCGGCGCTAAGGAAGTCTCTCTTTTGCAGCAACGTCTGCAGGCGCCGTTCCGCTTTGACCACCGTGGAGCGATGATAGGCCTTGCCTCTGCGGATGGCGGCTCCTTGCAGACGCGCCGCCTTGGATTGCAGACTGTTCTTCAAATGCTCCGCTTGCTCTGCGGGTGCATCTGCGATCGTGATGTCGCCGAATTTGGCCTGGCGGCCCAGCTGCACTTGAAAGGCAATGTTGGCGAGTGCGTGTCGCGCATCCAAATGGATTTGAGAATGAACCTGTGCCGTGAAATATCCACTCTGTTGAAAGAACTCCTGCAGACCTTGCCGCGCCTTTTCCACCTCTTCAGCATTAAAAGGCGTTTCGGTTGGATACTTCGAGACCTGAATCAGGCGTGAGTACGGGAATCGCTCGGCACCTGGAAACTGATAGATGCCAAAGTACACGGCTGGTTCGAGAATGAGTTGGATTCGTACGCCGTTGGCCTCTGGGTCGGCCTGAACTCGTATCCTGTCGGCATGCACTCTCTCTTTCAGTGCCGCGACGGTCTGATCAAGTTTCGCTTGAGAGAACGGCTGGTCGGCCTTCTGTACAAAGAAGGAGGAATATTGCGCTGGTTCCAAATCGGGCCGGCCGGCAATCTGGATCGACGCGACATTCTGGCCTTCATAGGAGGACAGTAGCTCTGCCTCCGATGGGGACGCCCGGGATATCTGAGCTTTATCGGGTTGCGATGCCTGGGCAAAGGACGGCTGCGCGGTCAAGGCGAGCAGGCATAGAAAAACAGAAAGTCGCGCGGAGCGAGGCAGGATGGCTATACGTGATAGAGAACAATCGATTCTGTGTGCGGTGTGGACCCATTTCACTTGTCTTTTCACCTCACAAGCCTTCAATCGTCTGATGCGGAGGGAGGCGATTTGGTTTGATGCAGGAGCTGAGCGCCAGGGAGCCCGCAGCCGTTTTACGGGGGAGGACAACGATGCGCGGTTCACCCGCATCTATTCCCTTTGCATGTGAATTCCCGTTTCCTTCGCCTCGGGTGCAGTTATCCAGAATGGATCTTCCATCTCCGAGCAACGGTCGACTCGCCAACCACGGCTTGTTCGGGAGCGTGCCCCTCACCGCGGTATCCATTCTTTATGGCAGTTGCAGGGCATTCCGTTGCGTCTCATTGCGGTAAGGACCTGGAACTCGATGCTCTCTGATCGGCTGCCCGGTCACGCCGCGGAGTTAGGCTTCTACTTTCTCTTCGCGCTCTTTCCCACACTCTTCAGCGCCAGTTCGCTGCTTGGATTAGCAGCGCGGTCGGCAAATCAGATCTTCGATCGGTTGCTGGACTATCTCGGCCTTCTCGTCCCGGTATCTGCCCTGGGGACGGTGCTGAAGACGTTCAATGAGACGACCGCCGCAGCCACTCCCGGCAAGGTTACCTTTGGACTCATTGCCGCAATCTGGTCGGCATCGATCGGGATATCGGCGATTCAGGACACGCTGAACGCGGTCTACAAAATCGACGACAGACGGTCGTACATCGTGAGTCGACTTTACGCAATCGGACTCACCGTGCTCCTTTCGGGGACTACTTTGCTGGCCCTGGCCGCATGTCTGAGCGGGGATCTCATCGCCGCTCTGGCGCATGCGAAAGTCTATGATCCCATCCTGCAAGGTTTTATTGCAGTCTTGGCCCGATTCGTAGGATGGTCGGTCGCGACGGCACTTCTCGCGCTATCCTTCGCCGTCGTCTATTACTGGGCGCCCAGCAGTCGGATGAATCCCTGGAGATGGCTGACGCCGGGTTCGGCTTTGGGCGTGCTCGGCTGGTTGCTGGCTTCGCTTGGTTTGCGCATCTATCTGCATTTCTACAATACCTTCACCATTACCTATGGCTCTCTCGGCGCGGTGATCATCCTGCTCACCTGGTTCTATATCGCGGGCCTGATGCTGTTGCTTGGTGCCGAGCTCAATTGCGAAATCGAAGCGGCAATCTTGGAAAGGCAACCAGCGAATCTCAATCCCGCTTAGGTCTTGAATGCTCCGTCTGGAACGACTCGACTTGTGTTGCGGCCGAAAGAGTCCTTGTAAATCTTCGGGAGTGTGCCGATATTAGCCACCGAGGGACGTATGTTCCGAATTTTTGTCGATATACAGCCTTTTTCAGCAGCCTGTTTAGGCTCGGATTCAAACCATCCGAAGCAAGTACAACTGTAGTACTAGGTCTCTGACCGCTTGAAGTTGGACCAACGAGGGGTGCCCCAGGTCTCGATTTTGAGACCTGGGAAGGCACGAGCCAATGGAACGGAATCATGCGGTCAGAGACCTAGGACCGTGGCAAGCAATGGTAAGCAGGAATGCTTTCCAGCGCCCGTTCGCGGGATGATCGTCTTTTGCGTCCGCACTCCATTCGGCTAACCCGGCGCAGTCGCTCAATCGGCCCTGCCATGAATTGCAATGACAACTTCTTGACAATTTCGTGACAACGACGGAACCCACGCCGACTAGATTTGGTTGGGCGCCGGAACATGGAAAAATTCTTCCGGCGAATCGAATCCCTCAGAAAACAACTTAAAAGTGAAGGAGTTTCATGGTGAAAATCAGAAAAACATCCCTGCTGGGTGGCTTTTCAATAGCCTCCGTCTGCCTGCTCTCACTTTCAACCGCTCTCCCCGCCCAGGTGCAGCACTACACTCAAACAAACCTCGTTGCCGACACCACCGGCGTGGCAGCAGCGACGGATCCGAATCTGGTGAACCCCTGGGGACTCTCCAGAAGCTCGGGAAGCCCCTGGTGGGTCTCCGACAACGGCCCCGGCCTTGCGACCCTCTACAGCGGTGCTGGAGCAGCCGCGTCACTGGTGGTGACGATCCCGCCGGCGGTCAGCGGAAGCGGGCAGACGGGAACGCCCACAGGTCAAATCTTCAACGGCACCACCGGCTTTGAACTCGCGCCAGGGTTTCCCGCGAAGTTCATTTTTGTCACCGAAGATGGAACCGTATCCGGGTGGAACCCAGGCGTGAGCGCCACCGCCGCCGTGATCAAAGTGAACACCAAGAGTGCCTCGGTATTCAAAGGCATCGCAATCGCCACGGTGGATGATCCAGTGAAGGGTTCACTGAACTATCTCTACGTGGCCGATTTTCGCAAAAAGCATGTGAATGTTTACGACACGGCCTTTCATCGTGTCACGCTATGGGAGGAGGCGTTTGAGGATGAACGGATCCCCGAAGACTTCGCTCCGTTCAACATTCAAAACATCGGCGGGAATCTGTACGTCGCATTTGCTGCCCGCGATAGCGCGCGGCACGATGAGATCGACGGCGCCGGCTTGGGATACGTCGATGTCTTCTCCCCTACGGGTCGCCTCTTGCGGCGTCTCGAATGGGGGCATTGGTTCAATGCACCATGGGGGATTGCCCAGGCCTCGAGCGACTTTGGAGTCTATAGCCACGACATTCTGGTTGGGCAATTCGGCAGCGGACAAATTCTTGTCTTCGATCCCGTCACCGGCAAGTTCAAGGGAAAGTTGCTCAATGCTGCCGGAGCGCCGATTGCCATCGACGGGTTGTGGGGGCTGGCCTTTGGAAGCGGAACAGGCTCCGGCCCTGCCACCTCCCTGTACTTTACGGCGGGCCCTGGAGGCGAGCAGCACGGTCTCTTCGGCACCATTACAGCGGTTGAAAATCTGTTGGGCGGCGATCAATAGAAGCGTCCTCGATTAAAGCGAAACCAAAGTTGGTGTGTCCCGAAGGCGGCGCTTCAAAGTCGACGCGACCGTCAGGGAGCGGCGAACAAGCAAGAAATTCACCCGGGCCAAAGGGACTCTGGTTTCGCTCTAAAGCAACGGATAGCGGGGATGGGTTTCGTAGGGCAATCACGGAAGCTACCCCGCCTCCGTTCAGACTCTTCGACGAGGCGCGGCATCCATAAGCGCCCATCACCCTCCTCCTTTCGGTGGATGCACGGCGCGCGGCGGCAAGTTAACCTCCAATTGCCTATGCAAGAGCGCAGACAACTCGGGCTCTGTGCCGCCATCGCTGTGGTCACCGGCGAGTCCATCGCCCTGGGAATCTTCCTCACACCCGCCGCCATGGCCAAGTCGCTCGGCTCGCCGCTCTTACTCGCGGTCGTTTGGCTCTCCATGGCTCTGATGGCTGCCTGCGGTGCGTTGTGTTATTCCGAACTCGCCATTCGCTTTCCGCAGTCGGGTGGCGAGTACAACTATCTGCGCGCGGGCTACGGCGAAACCATCGCCTTCCTTTATGGGTGGATGAGCACCATCGTGATGTACCCCGGGGTGGCTGCGGCGCTCGCCGTCGGTTCTGTGGCCTATGCGGCGCAGGTGATTCCCTTCAGCACTGAAGCTGCCGTTTGGGTTGCCCCGCTGTTGCTCAGTTTCTTCTGCGGCCTCAACCTGTTGGGAACGCGCCTGAGCGGTGCGGTGATGGCTTCAGTCAACTTCCTCAAGGTGGCCCTGCTGTTTGCGCTGGTCGGCTGGGCCGCACTCTCTGGCCACGCGCACTGGCAGAACCTGCTACCGCTCGCGTCGCGCCGTCCGGGATCGGAGGCAATCTTCCCGGCCCTTGCGGGTGCGGTCGTAAGCGCCTTCTTCAGTTTCGGCGGATGGTGGGAGGCGGGCAAAATCGCCGGAGAGGTTCGCAATCCGCGACGGACATTGCCACTCGCATTTCTTTGCGGCGTATCCATCGTGACCGCTGTCTACCTGCTCATCAGCGCGGCATTTCTCTCCGTCCTGCCCATTGACGAGATCTCTTCCAACACCGCTTTTGTAGCGCAATTCGGAACCGCACTCTTTGGCAGTGCGGGCGCCCGGATTCTCTCTGTTTGCGTTCTGGTCTGTGTCTGCGGCGGAATCGCCGCGCTCACCATGGCCGCTCCCCGTGTCTGTTACGCGATGGCCCAATCGGGAGCATTCTTTCCCGTCTTCGGGAGGCTGCATCCCCGCTTGGGAACACCCGTCCCCGCAATCCTTTTGCACACTTCGCTCGCGCTCGCAGTGTTGCTTCTCGGCGCATTCGACCGCGTGCTTTCATTCATCATCTTCACCGTGATTCTCTTTCTGGCGCTGTCGGTATCCACGCTCTTTCGCATGAAGGAAGCCGTGAGGGCTTGGTGGTTTCCCGTCGCTCCGGTCGCGTTCATTGCGTCCTGCCTGGTCATTGCTCTTCTTATCCTGATGCACGATCCGTTTCCCGCACTCGTCGGCGTCGCGATTGTCCTCTGCGGCATCCCCTTGCGCAGGGCATTCCTGACGCCCGCTTCCACACCTACACTCATCTCTGAAGGGAGCTAACTGTTCCATGGCGCACATCCATTTACCCGAAGGTCTGCAGGGGATTCGCGGGCCCATGGCCTTTCGCCCCGAAACCGCAAAGCCTCTCAACGAACTCGCGGACACACTGCTGCACGCGCCGAATGCGTTGACTCCCGGCGAGCGAGAGCTGATCGCTACCTACGTTTCCTCGCTCAACGACTGCTACTTCTGCCAGACCGTGCATGGAGCCATCGCCGCCGCGCATCTCAACGACGACGAAGAACTGGTGAAGCGTGTGAAAGCCGACTTTCGCTATGCGGACATCTCGCAGAAGCTGAAGGCCCTCTTGGTGATCGCCGGAAAGGTGCAACGGGGCGGCAAGCATGTCACCGCGGAAGACGTAGAGGAAGCACGCAAGGCGGGAGCTGTCGATATCGAAATCCACGATACCGTCCTGATCGCAGCGGCCTTCTGCATGTACAACCGCTACGTCGATGGACTCGCAACCTGGCAACCGCACGATGAAGAGCTCTACCGGGAACGTGGCAAGAAGACTGCCAGAGAAGGCTACAAGACCATGAGTAAGGAATATCTTCCGCAGAACTAAACAGAAAGTCTGGAGAAAAAGAGATGCCTCATATCGACCTCCCCACGGAACTCCCTGGAATCAGCGCAGCCTTTGCCTTCCGTCCTGAAACAGCGAAACCTATGCGGGAGCTGGCGCATATTCTGCTGCACGAGCCGAACAGCCTCGCCCCGGCCGAACGGGAGCTGATCGCCACCTATGTCTCATCCCTCAACGATTGCCACTTCTGCCAGGCAAGTCACGGCGCGGCGGCGGCGAGCCATCTCGGCGATTCCGAGATCGTCAACAAGGTGAAGACCAACCCCGGCGCCGCTCCGATCTCCGAAAAGTTGAAGCGCCTCCTGGTCATCGCCGGTAAAGTGCAGCAGGACGGCAAGAATGTCATCGAGAGCGATGTACAGGCAGCGCGCGAGTGGGGCGCCACCGACATGGAAATTCACGACACCGTTCTGATCGCGGCAGCCTTTTGCATGTACAACCGCTACGTCGATGGACTCGCTACCTGGCAGCCCCGCGAAGAATCCGCTTACGCCCGGATGGGGGAACATCTTGCGCGCGAAGGCTATCGCACCTCGTCGCAAAATGCGGGCAATGGGAGTCAGGCCGGGCAGGCCTGACCCTGACAGCTTCGAGGTCGGTCAGCGCAAAACGACGGCAGGAGCAGCGATCTCCGCTGCTCCTGCCGGTTTGTGTCTCCAGTCTTCAGGGGATGCAAGGAAATGGGATGTCAGACTTCTCCTATTGGATCCTGCAAGGGTTACAGTGGGAAACAGACAATCCCGAATGTTTGCCCGATCAATCAACCGTTGATGCGCGACGGTTTCTGTTTCTTGGCGATTACGCGATCTGCACGTTTGCTTCCGGGAGCGACTCGGCGACCGCGAATTGCGGGGCGGAGCGATGCAAGCCGCCAGCGTGCGAAGCCATGGGATTGAATGCCAATTTCATCAGTTGAATGCTCGGATTGTATTCCGGCACAAATTCCTTCAACTTCACAATCAGTCGACCCACGTCCCGGTGCGCGCAGATCTCGTGAACCGCGTGCAGCCACTCATGCACCCGCGCCTTCGAATGGTTGCTCCCGGTGAAGATATGGATCTTCGCATGGCCAGACGGCACGGTGTTCTCGAGGATTCCGCTCAACTCTTCATAGAGCTTCTCCCCGGGTCGAATCCCCGTGAACTCGATCTTGATATCCCTACCCGGGCTTAGTCCCGAAAGCAGAATCAGGTTCCTGGCCAGATCGACAATTCGGATCGGCTCCCCCATGTCGAGAACGCAGATCTGTCCTGCCTGACCAATGACACCCGCTTGCAGAACCAGTTGGCAGGCCTCGGGGATGGTCATGAAGAAGCGGCGCATCTCCGGATGCGTCACCGTGACCGGACCGCCTGCCGCAATCTGTTTCTTGAAGACCGGAATCACACTACCATTGGAGCCAAGAACATTGCCGAAGCGCACCGCAACATATTTGATCCGGTCGTCCTGCAGTGCCTGCAGCAGCAGTTCGGCCACCCGCTTCGTCGTTCCCATGACATTGGTGGGAGAGACGGCCTTGTCGGAAGAGATCATGACAAAATCCTTGACGCCATGCTCGGCTGCCGCCACCGCCAGGTTATAGGTTCCGAAGACATTGTTCTCGACAGCCTCGAAGATATGCGCCTCCATCAGGGGCACATGCTTGTAGGCCGCGGCATGATAGACCGTGCTGGGCGCATACTTTCGCAGCACCTCATCGAGACGGGTACGATTCTGAATGCTGCCGATTTCAGGATAGAAGGCCACATGCGGAAAACTCTGGCGCATCTCGCGATCGATCTCGAAAAGCGGCGACTCCGCTACGTCGAATCCGATGATGCCGGCCGGCTGGAAACGCGCAATCTGGCGACACAGTTCGGACCCGATCGACCCGGCCGCTCCGGTCACGAGAATCATCCGTCCCGCCAATTCCTTGCGAATCGGACCCTCTTCCAAATGAACCGGCGTGCGCCCCAGAAGGTCTTCTACAGCAACTTCCCGCATCTGCCCCGCCAGCGCGCGCCCTTCGATCACCTCCGCGAGACCGGGAACGGTTTTGCACTCCACGCCGGCCGTACTGCAGATGTCCAGAATGCGCGTCATCTGCGCGCCGGTAGCCGAGGGAATGGCGACCAGAATGGTATCGATCTGATGCTTCTTGACGGCCGCCCTGGCCGCATCTCCTCCGCCAAGAATGGGCACGCCCATGATCCGCGCGCCCTTCAGCTCCCGCTTGTCGTCCAGAAAACCGCGAATGCGGTAGGGCAGCTTTTCATTGTGCAGCGTCTCCCGCAACAGCGACACGCCCGCTTCTCCGCCGCCATAGATCAGCGCATTGGTCACCTTGCCCCGTCGCGCCGGGCGGGAGGAGCGATCCTCCATCGAACGCCCCAGAATCTGCACGCCCGCGGTCAACAGGAAACAGAGCATCCCATCCAGAAAGTAGATGGAGCGGGGCATTCCCGGTGGTCCGCACAGCGCAATCAAAAATAAACAGACCGCAGAACCAACACAGTTTCCCACCAGCAACTGCAGCAGGTCATGGACTCCAACAAATCGCCACCAGCATCGGTCCAGGTTCATGCCGCGAAAAAGAACAGTCTTAACGAGAACCCAGACGAAGAGCGCATAGCGAAGATGGTGCAGGTAGTTCTCCGGAAATCGCAGGTCGAAGCGAAGAAGAAAGGCGCCTCCTCCCGCTACCAGAAAGATCGTTGTCTGAATGGTCCAGCTCCGCCAATGCCGCAGACGGAGGAAGGGGTCGATATACCGCTTGGCTCTTCGAATCATGCACGCGCTCTCTCTCAAGCAATCGGTACAAAGGGAAGTCTTCTGGAAAGGGGGATCGGAAATGGCCGTGCCCGCAGCGGGTCGGAACCGGTTTCATGCAAGAGGGCAGGGGCCTTGAAGGGAAAGCAGGTGGTAAGGATCTGCGCCCTGTCAGGATCCGTTCGTTCCCACTGAAAGCCGGGACAGTGCATCTTTTCCGGCCAACCGCACTGTTTTCGCAGGTATCGCGACAAGGTTCCGCTCCTGGTTAGCCCACAACCCCGACCGTCTCGGAGTCGACCATCCGGGGCAGGGAACTGGCCCCTGCCGCCTTGCGCACACAATCGATCACCCGCCCTTGATCCTCTGCCGACAGACTGCTGGAACTGGGAAGACAGATTCCGCGGCGGAAGAGATCCTCCGCCACCTCTCCCGCGTACCGCTCGCAGCCCGCATAGAGCGGCTGCAGGTGCATGGGCTTCCACACCGGGCGCGCCTCGATATCGGCCGCATCCAGCGCCCGAATCAGATCGTCGCGCGAGCATCCGAAGTCGTCCGCATCGATCAGAAAACAGCTCAGCCAGTGGGTTGGGAAGCCATAGGCGGCCTGCGGCATCGAACGGATGCCCGGCAGGTCGGCGAATGCCTCCCGATAGCGAAAGGCCAGGGTGCGGCGCTGCTGCACGCGCAGGTCCAATACCGTCAACTGCCCCAACCCGATGCCCGCCAGCACGTTGCTCATGCGGTAGTTGTAGCCCATCTGGGAATGCTCGTAGGCAATCCCCGGGTCTCGCGCCTGTTGCGACCAGAAGCGCGCCTGGTCCACCCAGTCGGCATTGCGCGAGACCAGCATTCCACCCCCTGTGGTGGTAATGATCTTGTTCCCGTTAAAGGAGAAGATACCCGCATCGCCCAGAGTTCCCGCCGGGCGCCCCTTGTACGCAGCGCCCAGCGCCTCGGCCGCATCTTCAAGCACCGGCACCTCGTAGCGCCGGGCGAGTTCCATGATCGCGTCCATATCCGCGCATTGCCCGTAAAGGTGGACGACCACCAGCGCACGGGGCAACCGGTTGCGATGAGCCCGCTCGCGCAGAACCTCGGCGAGAAGATTCGGATCCATGTTCCAGGAGCCGTAGTCGCTGTCGAGAAAGACCGGCGCCGCCGCGAGATAGCGGATGGGATTGCACCCTCCGACAAAGGTGAGGGTGGAACAAAAGACCTCGTCTCCCGCGCCGACGCCGAGTAGACGGAGCCCCAGGTGAATCGCCGCCGTGCCGCTGGCCAGCGCGACGCAGGGCAGCCCAACGCGCCGTTCCATTCGCCTCTCGAACGCCGTGAGGTTCGGGCCTACGGTGGAGAGCCAGTTGGTGGCAAATGCCTCGTTGACAAACTTCTGTTCTTCACCGCCCATGTGCGGAACAGACAAGAGGATTCGCTTCTTCACCCCCGCGTCAGGCATATTTGAGCACCTTGGCCGGCACGCCGGCGACAGTTGAATCGCGTGGCACATCGCGCAGCACGACCGCGCCGGCCCCCACCACGCATCCCGATCCCACACAGATGACCGGGAGGATGATCGCCCCCAAACCCACATGCGCGCCGTCGCCGACAATCACGTTTCCCGCCAGGGTGGCGTGCGGCGAAACATGGACGTGATCTCCCAGGATGCAATCGTGCTCAATCACCGCGCCGCTGTTCAAGATGCAATTCTTGCCGGTCATCGCCCCCGCATTCACCACCACGCCGGGCATCACCACCGTTCCCGGCCCGATGCTTGCGGAAGGCGAGACGACCGCGGAGGAATGAATGAGCGTCGCGGGCAACAGGCCAGCGGCGGCTGCGCGCGCAAAGCAGCGGGCGCGACTGCGGTTGTCGCCCACCGCGGCCACGAAGGATCCGCCCCGGAAGCGCTCCAGATCGTCGCGTCCGCCCACCACCGCGAAGCCGCTAAAGACCTGACCGGCCCGGCTCAGATCGTCGTCCAAAAATGCGATCGGGTGAAAGTGGCCGCAACTGCGCGCCACGTCGAGGACCACCTTGCCATGACCACCGGCTCCCCAAATCAGCAGCACTTTATTCATGCGCATCCCCCGCTTGAACAGAACCTGAAAACTCGGACATGGTGGCGTGGCCCTGTTGCCGAATCCCCTGGCGAAGAGCAATCTTGGCGAGGGTCTTGCCAAGAATGCGGAGATCGAGCCCCAGGCTCCAGTGATCGATGTACCACACGTCGAGGGCAAATCGACTCTCCCACTTCAGAGCGTTGCGCCCGTGGATCTGTGCCCATCCGGTGATGCCGGGTTTGACCTCGTGGCGACGCGCCTGCTCCGGCGTATAGCGGCGCAGATACCGCATCAGCAGCGGACGCGGACCCACCAGGCTCATCTCGCCGCGCAGCACGTTCCACAACTGCGGCAGTTCGTCGATGCTGCTGGCTCGCAGCAGGCTCCCGAGCCCCGTCAGACGCTCCGCATCCGGCAGCAGCACGCCGTCCTTTCCCACGATCTCCCGCATGGTGCGAAATTTGAAGAGAGTGAAGGGCCGGCCATGGAGTCCGGGGCGTTGCTGCCGGAAGAGCACCGGGGCACCCAGGCACACCCGTACCGCCACCGCCGCAGCGATCCAGAGGGGAGCGCTCAGCAGCAGGAGCAGTGCCGCGCCACAACGATCGATGACCGCTTTCAAGACTCGCTGCAAAGATGCGGAGCGAGGCTGCAGTCGGCCGTGCACGATCGAAAGATAGTCGTGCAGGATGTTCTGCCAGACCAACTCGCTGCGGAAGTTGCGTTCGACCCATGCGCGTCCTGCCTTTCCCATGCGGACACGTAACTCCGGCTCGGCCAGCAATCGCTCTAAGGCGCTCTCCAGCGCGCCGATGTCGCCGACCGGCACCCGCAGGCCAGTGACCCCATCCACAATCGAGTCGATTGCTCCCGTGGCGTCTGTGGTCACCACGGGGATCGATGCCGCTTGCGCTTCGAGCGGCACTCCGGGCATCCCTTCGCGGTAGGTCGGCAGGGCGAGGATATCCATCGTCCAGTAATACAGTTCGACTTCCTTGACGAAGCCGGTGCGGATCACCGTAGGGTCGGTCTCTAACTGCTGGCGCAGTCCAAGCGGCAGCGGGTCACCGGTTTCATAATCCCCGACGAGCAGCAGAAACAAGTTTGCACGCCGAACTCTGAGCCGGGTGAACGCGGCATACAGTTCGACGATTCCCTTGTCCCGTGTGAGGCGCCCGACAAATCCAATCACCAGAGCTCGCGGGGGGATGCCGAGCGCCTCCCGTCGGGAACGGCCTGTTTTGACCGCGTGGGCAGTACGCCGCCAGCGAATGGTGTCCACGCCATTCGAACTGCCCGCTTTTACGACCAGGCATCGCTCCTCCGCAGCCAGCCTCAGTTGGAGTACGCGCTCGCGCAGGCTGGGGCTCAGGCAGCGGACGTGATGCGCGCAATGACAAGCGCACCACTCCGCGCACCACAGCAGGCGCCGCTTACCTCCCCGTGCCGTCTCCATGCGCAATCCATGCACGACATAGATCACATGCGGCACTCTGGCCAGACGGGCCGCCACGGAACCCAGCAATCCGGCCTTGGGCGTTCCGGCCACGACCAGCTCCGGACGGGCTCGACGAAAGATCCGCCAGAGCCGGAACAGCGCCAGCAAGTCATGCAGCGGAGCGATGTCGCGCTTCATCGGGAGGGTGGAATATTTCACCCCATCGCACGGCTCGGCGGGCGGACTCCAGCCTGGGCCGGAGATCATCTCCACATCCCAGCCACGGCCGGCAAGAAACTGCAACTGTCCCTGGAAGAAGATGGTGCTCATCGCCGACGTCACCACCAGGATGATTCTTGGCCGTGAGGCTCGCTGCGCTTCCTTCATACGGCAAACATCTCGCTTTCTTCCCTGCGCCGGCTCACGCGCAAGTGGGTTTGCCTGAACACCTCGACCCAATCCTCCACCTCTTCGATGGACGCAGGCCGTGCGCGATGTTTCAGAACGCGATAGTCCAGATGTGTTCCGATGGCCAACAGGTCAACCATCGAGCGCCCGATCTGGCCAAGAACTCCGGCCACGGCCTGCCCGCGAGCGCGTCCTTTCAGCGCTTCCTGCATCATCACTCTGCACTTGCGCTCTCGCCCCACCAGGATCTTGCGCAAAGAGAGAGAGTCTTCCCGATAGCCGAGCAGCACGTCGGGAAGATTGGCGAACTGGCTCGTGGCGCAGGTGCGGAAGAGCAGTTCCCAATCCTCCATGCGCACCATCTCCGCACGGTAACCATGGCGGCGGAACCATTCGGTCTTGCCCATCCAGGTGGGGTGGATCATGGGGAAGCCTGCCCAAGGAGTGGCGCAGATCCGGTCATGTGTCCCTGGGCCCCGTCGCACGCCGAGCACCTGGCCATCGCTGCGGAAGACGATGGCCGAGCCTGCAACCACGTCCACCTGCGGATGATCTTCGAGAAAGGCAACCTGCTTTTCCAGACGCTCCGGATAGGCGATATCGTCGCCGTCCATGCGGGCAAAAAACTTTCCCGAGGCCTCTCCGATCGTCTCGTTGAGACAGGCCGCGAGGCCGCGGTTCACGCCCCCTTCGAGGACACGAATCCGCGCATCGGAGAAGTCTCTGGCCACGCACAAAGTCGCATCCCGGGAACCGTCGTCGCAGACAATCAACTCCCAATCCTGAAAGCTCTGATTCAGAACAGATGCGATCGCCTCGGCGATTGTGCTTTCACAGTTGTAGACGGGCATTCCGATACAAATATGCGAAGTGGTCATGATAGGTCCTCGCCGATAAAGACAATTACCTAACTGCTCATCTATTGCTCATGGTCACCGAATGAGAGTTTATAAGACATGTTTTCTATAGGGTTGGCCCCTACGAGCCACCTCGGCGTAACTGTGCGTCGAGTTCTCACGCAGAAAAGGAGATGTAAAACAAGAGCCAAGACAGCCATGCCTCCAAAGCTCTGAAGCAGCGCGGGGAGATGGTAGCCAAGCATAAAAACAGCGCCAAGACGCGTTGGAACGAGTAAGACTGGATATTTGTCTGAAGCCGCGTCGGCGAGCCGTATGGCATAGCCATAAAGAAGAAGTCCTATGGGGAGGAAAATGATCCCACAATTTAGGATAAGTTCGTCAATAGCACTGATCCCGAATCCCCAACTCGTTCCTCCTGGTTCGGAATTCGCAATCTGGGCGGTGTAATAGGTAGCCGTGGAGTACCCCTTCCATGGGGCAAGGGAGCGAGGTATAAAGAACAGCGCGCTGTACACGTATCCTTCTCCAGGATAGTTGAGCACATTGGTGCCCAGTGCGTCTGATCTAGATAGTACGTCGCAAAGTACAGGGACCCTTTCAATATCTGAATTGATTGTTTCGCTTACCGTATCAATGCCAGCCGATTTTACATTAGCCTGCCACTTGAAAAATGGCAGAAGAAGCGCTGCTCCCAGCAATGAGACGCAACCGATCAACACCATCCCTCTTAACGAGGTGCGCTTCCAAAATACGAAGACAATAACAAAAGGCATGAGCAGGAAGGTCCTCTCTCCGAGAGGAATAATAGACGTGACGGAACAGAGAACCAGAAAGACAATGAAGCACACGCCAACCCGTGAATGCGATTCTCGCAGCCGAACATAAAACCCAAGTACGTACAAGGGAAGAAACAAGAGAATGATATATGGACCAAGAGTATTTCCAATGACTGTGCGAATTACCCAGATATGCTTGCCAATATCCTGATTGAGACCAAAGTACGATGCCAAGGCAACACTGCCGAGAGAAAGAATGCCAGTAGTGGAATAGAATGCCGGTCGAAGCCTCGGCTTTAAGGTTGTTTCGCTCTTGCACCGAATGCGCGAAGTCCCGTGCCAAAGGCCAGCCGTCATATCGATAAACCATGGCGAAAGCGCTACGATTGCGATACACAATTCCAGAGAGCTGTTACCGGCGTTAAATGTTGACGGGAAGAAATGATTCACATATTCATAGCCGCACACCTCCAAAAGTAATCCCAGATCGTAATAGAGAAGAAAAGACGCGATGACAAGGTCCCTGGTTTTCGGCATCTCCGATCTTCGAAGCTTGGTAAGTAGCCGGAGAGTGAATTTTGTGTGAGAGAGCAGAACGACCAGGAGAATAAGAACTTTGAAAGTGATCGATATCATTCAGTCTCCACCGTTTGTGCTCCCTTCGGGCGTTACCCGATGGGCGAGCTATGCTTGTATTCACAAGGGGTGTTAGCACCTTGCGGAGGATAAATATAAGTCTTCGCTGTTTTTGGCTGATGCCTCAATCGAACGAGCGCTAATCCAATCTTGGCAAACCGGAACCTCATTCTTTTTGGAGAGATCTGTCCTCAATTGAGCGGCCCAGATGTTCGGCGATGTCTTCAGGGCAAGGCGCGTTACGCCGGTCACGCCCAGATCGCCCTCACTTGAAACCGTATCGGATACGACGCAACGCAATCCGGCGGCCTGAGCTTCCAGCAAAACCAGCGGAAGCCCTTCATAGAACGATGGAAGCACGAAGCAGTCCATCGCTCCCTTCATCAATCTCGGCACATCCGAGCGGATACCAGCGAAGGCAAAGCGTTCTTGCAACCCCCGGGCTCTTACCAAGTTTTCGATCTCAGGTCTAAGCGGACCATCTCCAACCAAAAGGAACACCGCCCTAGGCTCGAGATCACACAATTGTTCTGCGATATCCACCAAGAAACGATGATTTTTCACTCCACAGAAACGACCCACATGGCCGACGACACAGGCGTCTTCGGGAATTTTCAATTCTGAAAGTATTTGCTTCCTATCCACCTTCTCACGAAACGGAGATAGGTCAATTCCAAGGGGAATCAGGCTCCATCGCGCGTCCAGTTTCCATGATTTAGAGAAGAGAGAAGTCCCTGCAAAATCGCTCACGGCGACGCCTCTGGTCGCGAACATGTTGATCAGAGTCCGCATTGCCAAAAGATATGCCTTACGCAAGAGAGATGATTTGCAATCGACCGCGCGCGTATCGCTGTGGCAATGAACGATACGGGCAGGGACGCGCATCATCGTCGCCAAGAGAAGGACATAGCCGCTGAACTGATGTACATGGCTGTGGACGCAATCATAGGGACCGAATTCGCGTAGAATTCTTCGGAAGTTATACGCGTATTGAAGCGGATTGGATGGTTTCAGACATGGGATAACGCGCGACCCGAGTGCCTTTACCTCATCATCGTATGCACCGGGCTCCTCGGAATGCACCAGGAAATCCATCTGATATTTCTGGCGGTCGATTTGCCGCAACAACTGCACCAGCCAGGTCTCGGTTCCTCCGCGGTTCAAGCCACCCACCACCTGCAGAATTCGCATCCTAGGCTACCCTCTCGATCTTGCCCAAGGCATGGCTCAACACCACGGCGCTGCCCAGGGCCTGCACGCCGGCTCCGATCAGCAATGCGACTGCGGCGCCGCTGCTGCCGAACCGCGGAATCAGCAAGAGAGAGCAGGCCGCAGTGGTGCACGTCGCCGCGCCAATCACCGGCACCTGTCGGCGGAAGACGCGCGCCGCGGTCATTCCGTATCCCAGATACGACGCCAGGGAAGAGACCCCCGCGGTCGCAACCAGGAGCACAAACAGCGAATTCTGCCGGCCATATTCCGGGCGATAGAGGACGGTGAGCAAGCGACCGCCCACGAGATGTGCCAGGGGAACTCCCAGCAGAAGAATCATGGCCGCAAATGCCAGCAGTCGATTCAGAATGCGATGAAAGCCGCGTACCTCACCATCGGCAAACAGGCGCGCCAGGCGAGAGACGACCGACTGGCCCAGCGCGTTGACGATGAGATTGACGGCCACCAGCAGATAGGCCAGGGAGGCGAAGACTCCCAGGTCCGCGGGACCGGTCGCACGCTCCAATAGGTAGCGCGGGAGATTGACGTTGAGCGAGACGAGCGTCATCACGATGCCCAGCGGCGCGCTCAAGAGGGCGAGCCTGCGCAATCGTGTCGGGCGCAGTGCGAAGAACCGGGGGCTGTGGCGCACCAGCAGGTGCGCCTGCCGGAGATCATAGAAGACGTAAACCGAGAGCCACACCAACACCAGTGCCGCGACCGCCGCCAGCAGGCTGTGCAGTGTGCGGAAGGTCACCGCGAAGGCCAGCAGAGAACAGACACCGCGAATCATCAGACTGATGGCCACACGGTCCAGACGTTCCTCCTTCTGCAGCAGGCCGGCGATCACATCGCTGAGGGACTCGATCGCCTTGGAGACGCCGAGGAGCAGAAGGACCCATGCAGTGGTCGGGTCGAACCCCCCGAAACGTGCGATCGCGCAGACCAGAACCAGCCCCACAGCGGTTGTCATCAGACGCAATGTGAAGTAGTCGGCAAAGTCGAAGTCGGAGCGCGCATCGGTGGCCTGCACGCCGCGCAGCTGCAGGTTGCTAAACATGAAGATGGGCGCGGTGATGGCCAGGCCAAGCGCAAAACGGCCCACCAGGGCTGCATCGCCGAGCTTGGCCAGGGTCGAGATCATACCCCACTGGCAGGCGGAGTACACGACGTTTCCCGTCAGCGTCCAGCGGAAGTTGGAGCGCAGCGAGGGCGCTTTCTCTCGGTAAAATGGTCGGATGCTGGGGGGAGCGAGAACCGATGCCATGCTTGCCTCGAAGGGATTCGCTGCCTCACTCCGGCTTGGTGGTGTAAGCATTGCGATAATAGCCATTGCGATAGTAGCCGTAGTAGGAATAGCCGTCCGACGAAGTATTGTGGCTGACCTGGTTGAGAACCACCCCGATGACGTTGGCGCGAAGCCGCTGCAAGGTCGACACCACGGCGGCGACGGCCTTGCGCTTGGTCTCCCCGGCGCGGCTGATGATCAGCACGCCATCGGCAGCGGTCGCCATCTGCAGGCATTCCGCGAATCCCAGCAGCGGAGGCGAGTCCAGGATCACCAGATCGAACTCCTTGCCGAACTCGTCGAGGAACTCGGAGAGGCGAGGCCCGATCAGATCGGCGGCGCGATGCGATCCGGGGCCGGACATCAACAGCGTCAGGTTCTCCCGTCCCTCTACCGGGCGCACAACCTCCTGCCAGATCGCATCTCCGGTGAGAACATTGGAGAGTCCTGCGCCAAGCGGATATCCGAATTTGGAGTGCAGGCTAGGACGGCGCAGATCGGCATCCACCAGCAGGGTCTTCTTGCCCCGTGCGGCATTGGCAATGGCTAGATGGGCTGCCATGGTGGATTTGCCCTCCGAAGGGGCGGCGCTGGTGACCACGATCGAACGCAGGCGCTGCTCGAAATCCGAAAGCAGAATCGTGTTGCGGATGGTGCGGATCGATTCTTCGAATCCGGAGATGCCGCTGTACGATCCCTTCCCATTGTGACCGTTGTGCCCATTTCCGTTGCCGTTGCTGCTCAGCCCGACCTTCGCCAAAGCTGCTCCCACGATGCTCGGATCCTCGGGTTTGGTCTGCAGGGCCGCGCTGTGATCTTTGGGCAGGGTGCCGATCACATCCGTGCCGAGAAAGCGGCTGGCTTCCGTAGCGTCGCGCAGGGTGGTGTCCATCGAGTCCTGCAGCAGCGCCGCGCCCACCGCCAGCAGCGTGGAAAAAAGGAAGGCAAGAAGCAGGTTCAACGCGGTGTTGGGGAAGATCCGCTTGGCCGCGGGACGGGCCAGATCGGCGATGCGAATGTTGTTGTTCTGGAAACCCGCATTGATATCCCCCTCCTTGATCTTCTTGATCAACTCGTCATAGAGCGACTTGTCCGTCTCCGCCTCGCGCTTCAACTGCTGATATTCAAACGAGCGGGCATTGGTCCGGTCCCACTCCGCCTTGGCTTCGGCTACGGCCTTTTGCAGCATCTGTTCGCGATTGAGGCTCTGCCGATATTCCATGCCGATGCGATCGGCGATATTGCTGCGCGTCTCCTCCACCTGCCTTTGTACCTCGGCCAATTCGGAAGCCGCCTTGCGGTACTCCGGATGCCCGGTTCCATAAGTCGCCCTTACCTGCGCGAACCGCTGCTGCGCCTCGTTCAGGCTCTCGTTGAGTCGGACCAGGGCCTCGCCCTGACTGGAGACTTGTGCAGCTTCAATCGCTCCGTCCTTCATGGAGTTCCATGCTGCCTCTTTGCGGACCCGCTCGGCCTGGGCCGCCGTGTACTCGGTATTCAATTGCAGCAGACGCGCCGAAAGAATGTTGGTCTTCTCTTCGGGATTGACGACATCGAGATCCTTCTCGAACTGCGCCAGCGCCAGACTCGATCGCTCCATCTTTGCCTTGAGTTCATCCAGTTGCTTCTCCATGAACGAGGACAGGCTGGCCGAAGAGCGAATGCGGATGTTATAGGTCTGCGTGAGGTACGAGTTGGCGACCGCATTGGCGACCTGTGCGGCCAGCGCCGGATCCGTCGAGCGATAGCTGATGAAGAGCAGGTAGGTATTCGGCGGCCGTGCTACCTTGAGCCGTTTCAGAATCACCGGAGAGGCAGCAATCTGCTGCACTTTCTCCGGATTCTGCCTTTTGATCTGCCCCTCCTGGCGCAGCAGGTCGAACTGCTCGGCCACCGGTCGCAAGACCGCGTCCGATTGCACCAACTTTACCTGCGTCGCCAGAAACTGATCCGCATCGTTGGGCGCCGCTTCGCGCGTCGAATCCTGGCCGACCACCTCGGTCGGCGCTTGCCGGTCAATATCGACAGCCGCGGTGGACTCGTAGATGGGCTGCAGGCGCGCCGATACGATGAGCGTCACCAGCAGACAGGTCGCCACAAAGGCCGCCATCTTGCCGCGATGGCGGCGCAAGATCCACAGATAGTGCGAAAGCGGAACGGACGGCGCTTCCGGTTCGAACTCCTGCTGCGCCGGAAGCGGCGCAAGGTAGGCCACGGTCGTTTGCGGAGGTAGCGTCACCGGACTGGTCTTATCCAGCGATCTAGGCAGTTCAAGCATATTTCCCCTTTTTCTCGGTGCTATAGCGAAACCAGAGTTGGTGTATCTCGAAGGCAACTCATCAAAGTCGACGCGACCATCTGGGAGCGGCGACCCACCACGAAACTAGCCGGGGCCACAGGGACTCTGGTTTTGCTCTAGCGTGAGCTATAGATCAGTGCGGACGAGATCGCCGCTCCAACTCCAACGGATGCCCCCAGAACCTTCATGCTTGCCTTGAGGCCGGCCGCGTCTGGAATGTAGAGAATGTCGTTGGCGAGCAGAGGTACGTCGGGCGTGGACCGGTTCATGATCTTTTTCAGTTCGATCGGAATCTCGCTCCTTCCACCGGCTCCGCCTTCCATGCGATAGATGTAAGCCTTATGGCCGCTGAAGTTGTCCAGCCCCTCCGATAAGGCAATGGCCTTCATGACGCTGCTCTCCGATCCGTTGGTGATCAGGAATGCGCCCGGCTTCTTGACATTGCCCAGGACAAAGACCCGCCCCGCTTCGGGAACGCGAATCTCCTCCCCGCCTTGCAGTGCAAAGTTCAGCGAAGAATCAGCGCCGTCGAGAAGCTCCCGCACCGGAATTCTCTGCAGGGGAAGACTCGTCCCTTCGTCGCCGTCGACCGCTGGACGGCGGATCAGGATCTCTGCCCCCGCATTCTCCGTGAGTCCCTGCGCCTGCGAAATGGCATCGAGGAGCGTGATATTCCCGGTGGCCTGAAAGGTGATGGGATTCTTGACCGCCCCGGCGACAAGGATGGGACGGCTGCGATACTCCACCACCGACACCGTTACGATCGGGTCGACCAACACATTCTCTTCGGTGAGCGCGGCCGTGATCGCCCTCTCCAACTCGGCGGGATAGAGGCCGGCGGCCTTGATGTGCTGGCTCACCATGGGAAGCCGGATCTCGCCTTCGGAACCCACCCGGATGGTCCGGGTCAACTCGGGCGAGTCGTAGACGGTGACTCCGAGCAGATCGTCGCGGCCAATTCTCTGCACCGGAAGATTGGGAACCTCGCTGAGCGGAACCGCGCCGGCCCCAGCGTGATAAAGAGATGCCCCTTGTTGAGAGGGCGCGCAGGCCGGGCCGACCAGCACGATCGCCAGGAAGGCAAACAAGCCGAGTTGCAGGCGCGATGGTTGGCCGCACCTTCTATTGCTCTGTCTCATAAGATCAGCCTTGTGGGAAGTGGGAGTCGTTGCAAATGCAGAGGCGAGTACTGGCCGAATGCGCCACGCCCGCTCAAAGAGGGGGCTTGCGTCCCCAGAGAAATGCCCGCGGTCAGCATGGACTTCTTGCGCGGTTTCCTCCGCGAACAGCCAGGAACCGCACGCCTTTGCGACGCCAAAGCGCGCCGTTCACTTCAATTCGGTGGACCGGATCCACTCGGCGATCTCCGCCACTTTACGAATCAGCGTATCCAGTTGCGCGGAGAGCGTCTCCATGCGGTTTTCGAGTGCCTGCCCGGCGTCGGCGCCGTCGAGAAAATCACTCATGGCGTCCCGGGTTAAGTCCGACACACTGCGTGCACCCGTGATCTGACAAAGGTTGGTGAGCGAGAAATATTCCTCTTCCGATAAGCGAACGCAGATTCTGCGTGTCCTGGGCTTGGCGACGGTCATGTCGATTCCTTCCAGTGGATCGACTGCAGGAAAATCAAGGTCTGCCGCCGCATTGCGTGGCGGTCTCTCGGAGCAGACAAGGATCGACGCCGACCGTATCCAAATCCCGGTGTTTTGCGATTCCATGGATTTGAGACAGGCTTCGCCCTCTTGGTCCCAGGTCACCGGGACGCAGAGTTCTCTTGGTTGCTCACGAGGAATTGACCCACAAGTTGTACTGATTTTGTTGACTCGAATTTACTCTTTACTGGAATTTACTTATCGATGGACATTACTAAATAAATGACTCGTGACTAACCTACCACTGAACGAGAAGGAATTCAAGAAAATGCTTTGCGATTGTATGACGCCGATTACTCTCCAATAAAGGCCGATCATCGGGTGTTGTTCATCTTGTAACCGGGTGTCTCATCTCCTAGTGTTTGATTTATTGGAACTATCCATGACTTTGCCTTCGCGCCCGGCGGGGAAAAGGCGAGAACTCTTCATAGGTTACTTTTGTTTGACAGATGCCCATCGCCCCTCTCGGCGGTGGCCCAGGAGGCAGGTTTCCGGCAAATCCACCTGTCTTCGTCGACGTCCGTTCTGTGCAACGAGAACGACTTTTCGAGCGCGCTTTGTTGCTCGGCGCGTGCTGCTCCGGGCGCAAGATGTGGGCCCGGGGAGGAGGGGATTGCATTCGCATCCGCCATGCCAGAAACCCTGCAGCGGGCGATTGCGGCCGAGCCGGGCGAACCTTCCTAGGGTGTTATTCTTTGGCTAAGGCTGGGCTGTGAGCGCCCCAGGGGAGCGAACAGACGAACACGAGTTGCGGAGTGGACTCGCCTCCGCCTGGAAGATCCGCCAAATCAGTTTGAAGCGGATAGAAAAGCAATTGATCGGCTAGCTGCCCGGATGGCGAAATTGGCAGACGCAGCGGACTTAAAATCCGCAGGGAGCAATCCCATAGGGGTTCAAGTCCCCTTCCGGGCACCAAAATAAAAGCACAGGCAAGTTGTTCATTAAAAACACGATACTCTGGAATAATCCACCATTCTTGGCCGGTCCATCACACGCAAACTTCACATCGATTCGCATCTCCGGTACAATTTCGGTACAGTGCCGGTGCAGCACCGGTACAGTTCGATGTAAACGGAGCGGATATGGCGACGATTACGAAGACGGAATCAGGGACGTGGAAGGTGCTGGTACGGAAGACAGGCTGGCCTGCATCCATCAAGACCTTTCGGACGAAACGCGATGCGGAGGACTGGGGCCGGCGCGTCGAGGATGAAATGGTGCGTGGCGCCTATATTCAACGAACGTCAGGCGACCGAATGACCGTAGCCGTTGCAATGGAACGCTACCTGGCAGATATTGTTCCAACGAAACGTCCCACTTCACAGGCTGCGGATCGGAAGCGATCCAAAATTCTGGTTGAACACTTGGGCAAATACTCTCTTGCTGCCCTGACCCCGGAGGTCATTGCTAAATTCCGAGATTCTCGCCTGGCGGGAGATGATCGGAAGGATGCTCATGGTGTGCCACGGCCGAGAACGAATAATACCGTTCGTCTTGATCTTGCGCTCCTTGGTCATATGCTGACCATTGCAATTAAGGAGTGGGGCGTCGGTTTGCCGGTGAATCCGGTGACCAACATTCGTCGCCCTGCACCTGGTCCCGGCCGCAACAGGCGCTTATTGCAAAAAGAAGAGGAACGTTTATTGGCCGCAGTGGACGGTCACTCGAATCCGATGCTTGGTTGGATCGTCCGTATTGCGCTGGAGAGCGGAATGCGGTTCTCTGAAATCTTAACGTTATACAGAAACCAAGTCGATCTCAATCGGCAGATCGTTCACTTGCTTGAAACCAAGAATACCCAGCCACGCACTGTACCCTTGAGCGGCAAAGCGGTGGAGTTGTTCCGCAAAGCATTGAACAACCCCACTCGCCCAGATGGCATGGAGTTAATCTTTTTTGGAGAGCCGGGTCGAGACGGGAAGAGGCGTCCCTATCAGTTCAATCGCATGTGGCAGGCGATCAAACGAGAGCAAGGCATGGCCGATCTTCGGTTTCATGATCTTCGCCATGAAGCCGTCAGCCGTTTCGTGGAGGCCGGATTTTCTGACCAGGAGGTATCCGCTATTAGCGGTCACAAGTCCATGCAGATGCTCAAGCGCTACACGCATCTTCGGGCTGAAGATCTCGTGGCACGTGTGAACGAGGCTTCGGAGCGCAGGAACAAACCGGCATGACTCGAAGCCAAATGGCATGGAGGAAATGCCTCCGCCGATGAAATGAATCCACAACTGCTCAATGGGACAGCTTCTTGCTTTTGTGAGTGCGCAGTTTTTCGGCTTCGGCTTCCAGTCGCAGGTTTTCTGCGTGGTGCCGCTTTGCTGCCTCGTAGATCATTTCCCAGGAAATGGGAAAGCACTCCCTTGATCCTTGGGGCTTAACGATGGCGAATGTTGGACGGCTTTCTATGATGATCTTGCGCTTCTTGCCATTCTCGTTCACGGTCGAAGCAGAGATAAAGATGGTCTGGGACTTGTGCTCAAAAAGGAAGCTCATGCAAATCTCTCCCGTTACAATCCCGCGCACGTTCCTTTCTTTCGGCAAGATTGTTCGTTCGGGCAACGGGTAAGAGAGATTCCCCGTCGCAGTCTGAGTTTCGGAAAGTGTTAGCTTTCCTTGCTTTCGGTCAGTTTTGCTCAACTACACGAAACGCAAGGTCAATAGCCCAACAAGGGGTAAAGCACGACATGGTAATCACTGTGTGTTACCTCCTCAGCTTCAACTTTCCACTCATGACCGCAGTATTATTTTGACGAAGCAAGAACAAAAACGATTCGGATTTACAATCCATGTTTTGAATCTGAGGCTTCCATTATGCCAGAGTTTTTTGATCGGCGATAACCAAACATTACTGAAGTTTCAAGCAGATCATGTGAAACGTAAATGGCGGAACAAATCCTTTTGCATTTATTTGCGCTCTCTGTGGCTCATTCGTTCGAACCGCCAATCTGAAGAAACGTTTCCATTCCTCTTTCCAAAACACGACCATGACTGGAATGTTGCGCGATGGGGTCGGTATCCATTGCGAGCATGATGAGCCGTCGCAGATTCACTGATTGCTCGGCTTGGCTGAGGAGCGCAATCGAGTCGGTGGCGATGTCGGGAGTAGTGTCCCATTGCAGGCTGAGGTTGTTCTTGCGCGCGAGTTCGGATACAAATTCTTGGAGAACGATTTCGTTTCCCGCGAGGAACGGCTGTATAGCTCCGAGGTCGTAAAGGTAGGCTGAGGCGCTGTCTGCCCACTCTTCGGCGCTCAAGCCTTTCAGGTGGTTCTCCCGGCTCAATCTGTCGAGCACGCTGTCGATGGATTTCTCTACCTGAGACGCAGGCAAATTGCCGTTATCGATTGTGCGCAACTCTCCGGCCCAATCGTAGATGTCTTGAAAAATATGATGGTGGATCGCCTGAAGGTGGGCGGAGTCGAAGCCTCCACGAACAGGCGATTCCTGAAGCGAGGCAAGGCGCAGGGCCGTCGAATCCGTCGCCGTTCTCGAAAGCGCCGCTGGATCGGTGATGCCCAGCTTGTTCCTAAGAACACCTGTGCCCGGAATTGTGAAATCGGTTGCGTCAATCATCTTCTGCTATCTCCTTTCGTCATGGATGTTGCTGGGGGCTTTGCTTCAGTGCCGCCATGACCCGCGCCAGATAGCCATTATCGATGCCGCGCTGGGTGTCACCGGTGTTGTAGCGAGAGATGGCGTGCTGGAGCGCCTCCTGGCCGACTCCGTAGGTTTTGGTTTCGATATTGTAGCCGTCCTGAAGGATCTGCCAGCCAACCTTAAGATTGAAGCATGGGTCAAACAAAAGACGAGGTAGTGACTCGGCCATTATCCCCCTGTGCCGAGCTTCCGCCGTGCTGACCTGCATGAGACCCAAGTCAACAAA
>Ga0302320_10002031_pt1 | contig 48272 bp, 46 predicted proteins | sample Bog_T0_3_FD_202130 | JGI IMG/M metagenome (GOLD analysis project Ga0302320, IMG submission 202130) | Peat permafrost microbial communities from Stordalen Mire near Abisko, Sweden - Bog_T0_3 | ecosystem: Environmental > Terrestrial > Soil > Wetlands > Peat | place: Sweden: Abisko, Stordalen Mire... | reverse complement strand
GATGCGGCAGCTTCAGGCGGACGAACTCCTGGGCATCGACGATCCATTCGTCCAGCACCTTGCCCAGAAACCGGCCCTCCGCAAACAAACCCGTCCGCAGTGCCAGAAATCTTTCCGAGATCAGAAATGGATGCATCCAAAGCTCCTCGTACTAGACTAGACTGTCGGCAGGGAACTACGGCAAGGCCGACGGCTTTCTACTGCCTCCAACCGGAATTTCCCGTGTAAGCCATGCATGACTGTCACTCTCGATGCTTTGATGAGGTTAATGGCATGATTCCGCAAAACTTCGCCACAGAGGTATCGATCTCATGATCACAGAAATAGAGCAGTTGGATTACAAGAGGAAACCCGCGGATTACTTTCAGTGCCCGCGCCCCGAAATGCTGCCTTTCGTCCCAGTTGGTTGCAGGCGCGTTCTGGATGTTGGATGCGCTGAAGGGGCGTTTGGAGAATCCCTTAAGAGGTCTCGCGGAATCGAAGTCTGGGGGGTCGAACCAACCGCGTCCGCCGCGGCAATTGCAAAGGGAAGACTGGATAACGTGATTGAGGGCGTATTTGGCCCGGAAATCAACCTTCCCAAAGGCATCTTTGACTGCATTCTGTTCAACGATGTGCTGGAACATATGCTCGCTCCGGAGATGGCCTTGCGTTATGCGTGGGAATTGTTGGCGCCTGGAGGCGTCATTGTGGCGTCGATCCCAAACATCCGAAGCTTTCCAACATTCTGGCTATTGCTGTTTCATGCTCGCTGGGAATATCGAGATTCAGGTGTACTGGACAAAACACACCTGCGCTTTTTCACCAAGTCGAGCATTATCGCCATGTTTGAGCGCGAAGGGTTCAAGTTGGAGACTGTGTGTGGGATCAATGCCAATTGCGGAACTCCTGAAGCCAGCAGAAAGGCTTGGCGATTGTATCGGATTGTAAATGCTCTCTGCTTTAAGATGTTTGACGATATGAAGTTCCTGCAGTTTGCGGTTGTAGCCAGTGCGGAGGCACAACCACTTCAAGTGAAAAATGTGGCGTACTGACGGGCATCGGGAAGGCGGCCCAGGAAGACTGTCATGATATTTCCGCGATTCGGCACAACACGGAGATTGAGTCCGCTACGGGTGGGGACGCTGTTTATTTGCGTCCTTGCCGCTGTGGATGCCATTGCCTTTGCATCGGTTGCCGGCGAGGGATCGCAGCAGGCCGCAACTCCACAATCTTCTCCCCAAGCGGTCCGCGCGCCCGACAGCACCCAACCGAGCAATGTCGACGGCCAACAGCCCAAACCGAATGTCGCCACAGCCAGCGACGAACGCCGGAAGCAGATTTCCGAAGACAGCGCCACCCTGCTCAAGCTGGCCACCGACCTGAAAGCCGAAGTGGACAAGACCTCAAAGGACACACTCTCGCTGAATGTGATTCGCAAAGCCGGCGCAATTGAAAGGCTGGCTCACGACGTCAAGGAAAAGATGAAGCTCAGCGCAGGGGCAAACTAAGGCCGGAAAGAGTGGGCCCGTCGAAAGCTGCCCAATATGTTGAAAATAGCAATGTTGAAAATCGCACCAGTGTTCAGGACCGTTGCCTTTGACGCTGGTCCGCTGGCTGTTTCTCCGCGCCGGAGGACGGTGCTGTCCGCAGGTCGCGTTTTGGTTTGCGCCATGCTGCTGGCGCTGCCTGGACGGGCGCAGAACGGACAGGAGACAAGACCTCCATTAGAGCAGTTGCCGGGCCAGCAGGGGACCAGCATTTTCGACCACCCGGGATACGAAGAAGAGGCGCGCCAGGAAAGACAGTTGCGGGCCCTCAATGCCGAACGCCAGAAGGCGCTGGTCTCAGACACCGTGAAACTGCTCAAGCTGGCCAACGAACTGAATGCCGATGTGAAAAGCGGGAATCCCGACATGCTTACAGTCGACCAGCTTCGCAAACTGGAACAAATTGAGAAGCTGGCACACAGCGTAAAGGAGAAGATGAGTACTTCCGTGCGAGGCACGCCGCCGTTCCAGATGCCGAATGCCGGCATGCCTCGGTAGAGGCTGGATTCTTGTTCAGGTTTTGCGTATAACCATATCGGGCGCGGTTTCGTGTTTGCCGTCGCGCCGGGTTGTTACAATCAAGTTTAGCGGTTTGCGGAATTAGGTATTTTGGGGAGTGACGGGAATGGAATTGGCAGTTTCCAACGCTCGCGAGCCCGAGACGGTTGCCGGCTCAGGGGGCCTGAGCCGGCAGCGAATGATCGATATCTATCGTCTGATGTATCTCTCCCGCCGGGTTGACGACAGGGAGATTCTGCTCAAGCGCCAGCAGAAGATCTACTTCCAGATATCCGCCGCCGGGCATGAAGCGCTGCAGGTGGCCGCGGCATTGGCCATGCGCCCCGGATACGACTGGTTTTTCCCATACTATAGAGATCGCGCACTGTGCCTGACCCTTGGCGTCCCACCCTACGACATGCTTCTACAGGCAGTGGGAGCCGCCACGGACCCGGCCAGCGGCGGCCGGCAAATGCCAACCCACTGGAGCAGCCCGGCGCTTCACATCGTCAGCACCTCCTCTTCCACCACCACGCAACTGCTCCACGCCGTTGGCTGTGCCGAGGCCGGCCGGTACTTCAGCCGCCATCCTGGGGCGGCTGCGAAGGCTGAGAACGACTATCGCGCCTTCCGCGATGTCGAGTTTCACGGCGATGAAGTTGTCCTCACCTGCCTTGGCGAGGGTTCCACCTCCCAGGGCGAGTTCTGGGAGGCGCTCAACACCGCCTCGAACAACAAGCTGCCGGTCGTGTTTTGCGTCGAAGACAACGGTTACGCTATCAGCGTCCCGGTCGAGGTGAATACACCGGGAGGCAACATTTCGCGGTTGGTGGCCAACTTCCCCAACTTCCATTTTGCCGAGGTGGATGGGACCGACCCGGAAGCATGCCTGCGAGCGTTCGAGGTTGCGGTGGCCCACTGCCGCGCCGGCAATGGGCCTGCCTTTGTACACGGCCACGTGGTGCGGCCGTATTCCCACGCATTTTCCGACGACGATAAGCATTACCGCTCGGCGGCCGAGCGCGAAGCCGACGCCCTGCGCGATCCGCTGGCCAAAATGCAGATGCGCCTGCTGCGAGAGGGCATTCTCACCGAGGAAGAAATTAATGCCTTGGAGCAGTCTCTGGACCTTGAGGCGGCACAGAGCGCGGAGCGGGCGATTGAAGCGCCATTGCCGCTGGTAGCGGATATAGAGCGCCATGTTTATTCCGAGAATCTTGACCCGACCAGCCCTACATTCGCCACGGAGAAGATTCAAGCGCAGCCGGAAGGGCCAAGCCTGGCTGGAGAAGCCAGCGCCAGCCTTGCCGGCGGTGGAGTGGCGGGCAGCGCAAAGGGCAGCGGTCCCCGCACGATGGCCGATTTGATCAACGCCTGCCTGCACGACGAGATGCGAAGCGACGAGCGAATCGTGGTGTTTGGCGAAGATGTGGCCGACGCCAGCCGGGAACAGTCGCTTGGCGAGGTCGAGGGCAAGGGTGGAGTTTTCAAACTCACTGCCGGCCTGCAAACCGAGTTCGGCTCGGATCGCGTCTTCAACTCACCGCTGGCTGAAGCCAATATCGTAGGCCGGGGCATCGGCTATGCCGTGCGCGGGATGAAGCCTGTCGTCGAGATTCAGTTCTTCGACTACATCTGGCCGGCCATGCATCAGATTCGCAACGAACTTGCCCTTATGCGCTGGCGATCGAATGGCGCGTGGGCCGCGCCGGTCGTATTGCGCGTCCCCATCGGCGGCTATCTGACCGGCGGCTCAATCTACCACTCGCAATCCGGCGAGAGCATCTTTACCCACATTCCAGGCCTTCGCGTTGTGTTTCCATCCAACGCGCTGGACGCCAACGGCTTGCTGCGGACCGCCATTCGCTGCGACGATCCCGTTCTGTTTCTTGAGCACAAGCGGCTCTATCGCGAGACCTATGGCCGCGCACCCTATCCCGGCCCGGATTTTGCCATCCCATTCGGAAAGGCAAAGGTTGTTCGCCCCGGCAAGCACATCACCCTGGTTACCTATGGCGCAATTGTTCCCCGAGCCTTGCAGGCCGCGCAGAAGGCCCAGCAGCAGGGCATTGATGTGGAAGTGCTGGACCTGCGAACCCTGAGCCCATACGACTGGGAGGCCATCGCAACCTCCATTCGCAAGACCAGCCGCGTCATAGTCGCGCACGAGGATATGCTCAGTTGGGGCTACGGCGCCGAGATCGCGGCGCGGATCGCGGACGAACTCTTCGACTCGCTTGACGCGCCCGTGAAGCGCATCGGTTCCATGGATACCTTTGTCGCCTACCAACCGGTGCTCGAGGATGCCATTCTTCCGCAGCCGGAGAGCATTCTGAAGACGATACTCAACCTGCATGCTTACTAGCAACAACCGTCCATTTCCATCGTGCTATGATGGGCGCGTGGAACGCGAAAAGAAGATACGTCATAACTCATTAGCATAGAAGGAGATCGGTGTGTTTCGACGATTGCGCGATCGATTGAAGTCCGGCCTTCACTTACTTTTTGTTTTGGGGCAGCGACTGGGGTGGGATATCCTTCCGCGCCATTTCTATTCATCCATTCCCGATATCCGCCAATTGCAGCGGACCGAATCGTGGAAGACACCCTCAACAATGACCGGGGTTGCCGGCGCGGATATCGAATCGCAATTATCGTTTCTTCAGGAATGCTGCCCGCCGCCCGTCCAGGACCGGATAAAGCAAGGTGGAATCCATGAGCATGCCTGCAAGGAGAACGGCGCGCAAGGCTACGGTCAAATCGAGGCTGAGTTTCTCTATTGCTTTATTGTCACCAAACGCCCCAGGAAGATTGTGCAGATAGGTTGCGGCGTTTCAACTTCGGTAATCCTTCAGGCGGCCGGCGAGGTAGGTTACAAGCCTCACATTGTATGCGTAGACCCATACCCAACCGCGTATTTGACTCGCCTGGCGGAGCGGAAGCTTATTGAACTCCTACCAACTCCCGCTCAGGAAATAGATCTCGAAGTGCTGACCGCTCTCGACGCGGGAGATCTTCTCTTCGTCGACTCGTGCCACACCGTGCGCGCGGGAAGTGAAGTGAACAGGATCATCCTCGAAGTGCTTCCGCGTCTGCGCGCGGGATGCTTCGTTCACTTCCACGATATCAACTTTCCTTATGACTATCAGGCCAGAGTTCTCACCACGCTGGTCTTCTGGCAGGAGATGTCGTTACTCCACGCGTTTCTTATCAATAACAATCGATGCTCTCTCGCGGTTTCATTGAGCATGTTGCATCACGCCTGCCACGAGCGGGTGCAAGCACTGTTTCCCGGCTATCGGCCCGCTCCAATGCGAGGTGGGCTGCACCTTGAGAGGGAAGGCCGTTGGCATTTCCCAAGCGCGGCTTATCTCTCTGTTGTGTGATGGAATAGCCCGATCCCTCCGGCCAGCGTGCGAAAAAGGATTCACCTTTCGAGGCTGTACTCAACGTTGTTGCCGCAACGCGATGTTTTGAGGAGATTCGAGTTTGCAGGTAGATGCTTCGGTCAAGAAGGTTCTGATGTATCGCCTCGGCAGTCTCGGCGACACGGTGGTCGCGCTGCCGTCCTACCACTTGATCGCGCGCGCCTTTCCCAACGCCGAGCGAGTGCTGCTGACGAACATTCCTGTCCATGCCAAGGCCCCGGCGGCGGCGGCGGTCTTGGGTGACTCCGGCCTGGTTCATGGATACATGCGCTACACCGTGGGTACGCGCAACATTGGCGAGTTGCTGCGTGTCGTCTGGGAGGTCCGCCGCTTCCGTCCCGAAGTGCTTGTGTATCTCATGTCTTCGCGCGGCGAAATCGTCGCCGGTCGCGATGTGCGGTTCTTCCGGTTCTGCGGCATCCGCCGGATCATCGGCCTTCCGTCAGGCGATATGACCGAAAACAGATACGATCCGGAGCGCGATTTATGGGAGAGCGAGGCAGCAAGGCAGCTTCGCAGCCTCCGTGTCCTCGGCGATGTCGATGTCGACGACCTCCGCAATTGGGATTTGCGGCTGACGGATGCCGAGACCGGTAGAGCGGAGAAGTTGCTGGCGCCGTTCGGAAGCCTGCCTATCATCGCCTGCGGGCCTGGGACCAAAATGCAGGCAAAGGATTGGGGCCAGGACAAATGGCGGGCGCTGCTCGAAAGACTTTCTGTCGTGTTGCCAGGCCACGCGCTGGCGCTGATTGGAGCCAGGGAAGACATCGAGGTCAGCAAGTATGCGGCTGCGGGCTGGAACGGCCCGGTATTGAACTTCTGCGGCGAACTCACTGCGCGAGAGTCTGCCGCTGTAATTCGCCGCGCGCGGCTGTTTCTGGGGCCGGATAGCGGGCCGATGCATTTGGCCGCGGCCTATGGCGTGCCTTGCGCGATTGCGTTTGCCTCGCTCGATCTTCGTGGAAGATGGTTTCCGGTAGGCGAAGGGCACCGCCCCATCTATCATTCCGTCGAGTGTTCCAATTGCAGGCTTGAGGTTTGCATCGAGAAGAAGAAAATCTGCATCAACTCCATCACCGTCGAAGAGATGCTTCAGGCAGCCCTTCAGGCGATTCGGCACGGGGAGAGTGTGAAGTGAACAGCGAAGCCCAAATCAGGCCGGAGAGCAAGGTTATGAAGCTGGCCGAGCTTCAAAAGTGCGTAAAGCAATGGCGAGACAACGGCCTCACCGTGGTCTTCACCAACGGATGTTTCGACCTGCTGCACATCGGTCACGTGACGCTGCTCGACGATGCGCGCCGTGAGGGCGACCGCCTCATTCTTGGAATTAACAGCGATGCTTCCGTGAGCCGCCTCAAAGGTCCGTCGCGACCCATTGTCCCGGAACATGCCCGCGCCCGCGTGCTGGCGGCGCTTGCCGCGGTGGATGCTGTTGTAGTGTTCGACGAACCGACGCCGCTGGAGCTAATGGTCGCTCTTCGCCCCGATGTGATTGTGAAGGGCGGAGATTATGTAGCCGATGAAATCGTTGGCGCTGCCGAAGTTCGCTCCTGGGGCGGACGCGTCAAGATCGTGCCATTCGTTGAGGGCTTCAGCACCACGCAAATCATCGCCCGCGCGGCTTTGCCCGAACGAACCTGATTTTTGTCTGTGGATGACTACTTGACCGCTGAGCTCTCGCGCTCTTCCAGATAGGTCTCGATGCGCGAACAATCCGCATCGTAATGTACCGACCGGTCGTCGATTACATAGTCGTAGCGCGGCTTTCCCATCCATAGCTCGTGATAGCGAACGCCCCAGCCGGCCAGTTGACGCTCAGTGAATTCGCGTCCAATGCGCTCCGCTTCTTCGCGATTGCTCTTGGTTCGCCCCATGAACCGGCTGGTGTGCAGCACAATCGTGTGGCCGCGATCGTGTAGCCGGTTCAGGAGTGCGATCATCTCGCGGTTGGGCTGTGCGTCAGCGTATTCTTTCGCCACCTGATCGCACAGCACGCCATCGATATCGAAGCAGACACGCATCAGGAAATCCAGCCTGCAAAGTCCTTCAGGAAACCCTGCACGGACTTGTCGGTCTGCGGATGGGACGCCATTCCTTCCACGATCTTGGCTCCCGCGGTGACAATGTGCCCGCCGGCAAGATGAGCTTCGAGAATGTCGCTCTGCCCGCGAATGCTGCCAACAATGATCTCCGCATCGTGGCCGGCATCGTCGAAGATTTGCCGCGTATTCTGAATGACTTTCACCGGATCTCCGCCGATGTCCTTGAGCCGGCAATGGAAGATTGAAACGTAGCTTGCCCCGCTGGATGCAGCCAGCACGCACTGCTCCTCGGTGAAGATGCAGGTGCAGTTGACCTTGATGCCGAGCTTGGCCAGCGCATAGATGACCTTCAGTTCATCCCAGCCGATGGGCACCTTGATGTTCAGTTGCGGATAGGCCAGTTCCTGCACAAACTCCTGCGCCTGGGCAATCATGTCGTCCGGCTTGGTGGCGAACACTTCCACGCTCAGCGGCAGGCCGCGGCCATCGGCCTCAATCAGGCTTACGATCTTCTTGATGTGCCCCAGAAAATTCGACTTGGGCTCTTTGGCCAGCAGCGAAGGGTTGGTGGTGATGCCGGTGATGTGGCCGCGCGCCAGTGCGTTCTCCACGTCCTGAAGGTTGGCTGAATCGAGAAATATTTTCACGCAGGTTGCTCCTGTTTTTCGGTTAGGTTTGGTTGGGAATCGACATCGATATGGCGATAGGTCTGGCCGTCTTCCACCAGGTAGGAATCTGAATCCGAGTCGCGCGTCGAGACTTCGATAATAACCGTGTCTTCCAGTCCTTCGCGCAAGTGCATCACGCCGGGCCGCACGTCGTAGCTCTCGCCCGGCTTCATCACAATGCTGTGGTTTTCCGCGCGTCCAATGCGCAGCCCCACCTTCACCAGCCCGGAATGGATGTAGTAAGTCTCGCGCTTCTCGACGTGAAACTCCAGGCTGCCGCGGCCGCCCTTCTGCACAAAAATACGCTTGGCCGCAACGTCCTCGCTGAGGATGGTTTCGATCCGCCCCCAGTACTTCTCGCGCACATCGGCCGTCGGCTGGCCCACACGCGGCAATTCACTCGCATTCAGCACGCTCGCCGCCGACTTGGCAGCTTCTTCCGTCTCGGCATAGAAGGCCTGCAGCGGATCGGCGGTGCGTGGTCCGAACAGATAAATCGTTGCGCCTTGCGAGCTGGAGAATGCATGAACAAAAAAACGCGGAAGCGCCAGCAGCTTGCCTGCGCTTACCACTCCGGCATGTGATGCGCCTGTGTCGTCGAGACTGCGCACAACCACCTCGCCCGCCTCGACAAAGGCCTGATATCCGCTGGGAAAAAAATGCAGTTGCTGCGCGCCCCCGGCGCCGATATCCATGCGATACATGGCATATTCCGCCATCTCGGTCAGGGAGGCGATGCTACCCCAATGCTTGTGGTGGGCTGCAGGCCGGTTGATCTGCCGCACCTGTTCCAGCGTCAATCCATACGCCATTTCAAGACTCCTTTATCGCGTTCATCAAATCGGATTTGTTCGGGGGAATGGTTCCGTGAATCTGTACCGACAGACCCGCCCATCGGTTCGCGAGCCGCAACGCGCCTTCGGGGTTCGCTATACCGGCCAGGCAAAATGCGGATAAGAACGCGTCTCCCGCTCCGGTCGTATCGACTACCGAGACCTTGTTGGCTGGGGCGTGCGTCACTTGCGAGCCGTTTTGAAACATTGCGCCGTCTTCCCCGAGCTTCACCACGATCCGGTCTGTGTCCAGTTCGCGGTTCAGCGTGGCAAATGCTACGGCTGTCCGTTCTGGAGTGAACGCCGGATCGATGCAGCGCGCCTCTTTCAGATTGAGGCAAATCACACAGCCACCACGGTACAGCTTGTGATTGGCCGCGGTTTGCGAAACCTGCGAATCCACATACACGGGCTTGCCGGCCGCATGCAGTTTTGGCAGCAAATCGGCCACCACCTGAGGCGAAAGCAGCCCGTGTCGATAATCGGAGATCACCACAATATCCGTCTCCGGAAGAGCTTGCTCCACCTGGGCAAGAACCTCATTGCCGATCGCCTCTGAAACAGCCTTGTCGTCCCGCTGGTCCAGTTGGAACAGCTTATAACCATCCACCCAAAAACGATGCTTGACGGTTGTGGGTCGTCCGGGGTCGGAGACAGCGTGCATCTTCAGCTTGGGCGAAGCAAACCCGCGGACGTGAGCCGCTTCCTCGTCGCCGCCGACCAGCGTCACGAAGTCAACCGCGGCTCCCAGTTCAAGCAGGTTTCTGCACACCAGCGCAGCGCCGCCCAATGAATGCTTAACTTCCTTGCGGCGCGCCACAATGGTCGGAGTCTCGGCGGAAAGTCCCATCGCCGTGCCATAGGTATAGATATCCAGAATCGTATCCCCCAGCAGCAAAACCCTGGCGGACGCAAATCGGTTCACAATTCCTTCCAAGTCAGTCAAATGGCTTTCCTGTTTGGTGCGCGGTTCTAAAACCTTCTGTTCGCTAAGCTATACGCGTTGCCGGTCCAACCGCCGGCAGGGACGATTCTCCGCCTTTGATCTTGCTGATGATTGTGGTTGACGAGTAGCCCTTCACAATGGGGAAGATCTTGATCTCGACATCCTCGGGAATTGCGTCCTGAACGCGCACTTCCTGGGCCAGCCATTCGCCGCCCTTCACAACAATTGCCGGCTTCAGGATGGAAATCAACTCGGTAGGTTTTGGCTCATCGAAGATAACCACTTCGTCCACGAAGCGGAGGGACTGCAGCACAGCGCGGCGATTGTCCTGCGAGTTTATCGGGCGACCTTCCCCTTTGAGGGCGCGCGCGGATGCGTCGGAATTGATGCCCACAACAAGCCGGTCGCCCAGATTGCGCGACCACTTCAGAAGATCGAGATGCCCCTGGTGAAGGATATCGAAGATGCCGTTGGTAAATACCACCTTGCCGCGCGGATCCGGCGCAATCCGCTCCACCCGGCGCACGTGCCTGCGCTCGCCGAATTTCTCATTCAGCCAAATGTGGCTGATCTCGACATTTTCCTCGTCGCTGAGAATCCACGCCCCAAGGCACAAAACATTGGCGTCGTTATGCTCGCGGCATTTGCCGGCGCTCTCGTAGTTATGCACCACGGCTGCGCGAACCTTGGGAAGCTTGTTGGCGGAAATGCTCATGCCGATGCCCGTGCCGCACATCAGAATCCCTCGGTCGCAGTCTCCATTTTGGACCAGGGTGCCAACCAACTGCGCGTAGTCGATGTAATCCACCGAAGTTCCCGACGTATACGGGCCAAGATCAAGGCAGCGGTACCCCGCTTCCACCAGGGAAGCTTTGATTTTGGCCTTAAGCTCCACGCCGTTGTGGTCGGCCGCCAGGCAAACAATGGTGTCGCTCATTGGTACTCCTCTTGCAAGAACGGGCTGAGTGGTCGTTGGGAAAGCAAGCAAAAAGCCGGCGAAAGGGAAGAACCGATTCACAGAGCAGGTACAAAATGCAGCGTCTCAGCGGGCCGTCAAAAAACGGGGCTTCCCGTCAGTAGCGTACCACAAGGACCACCCGCTTTCCAGATATCCTGTGTGCCTTCAGTACCTTGGTGTTCGGGCCGCCGAATCATCGCGGGGCTGTCTCTCAGCGCCATCGGGCGTCAGGTTTTTCAGCAGCTCATCCACCGCATCAATTAGGGACGGGAACCTCAGGTCCGCCAACTCCCTCGCCGCTTCCGCCCCCGACTTCTGAACATCGGCGTCGCCTTCAAGAAACACCGTGCGCATTCCCAGCCGCCTGCCAAACTCAATATCGGACCACGAATCGCCAATCATCGCGCTGGTCTCCGCTCTGATTTGCGGGAACTCCTTCAGGGCCTGCTCAAACAAGCCGCTTAATGGCTTTCGGCAGCTGCATCGATCCTTCTCGTGCGGGCAAAAGTAGAAGCCATCCACATGCGCGCCGCGAGTCTTCAGATAGCTCTGAAACTCGCTCTGAATGGCCTCCACATCCGCGGCGGTATAGAGTCCCAGAGCGATGCCGCGCTGATTGGATACCACCACCACCCGAATCCCCGCATCGTTGAGCCGGCCAATGGCCTGGGCGACGCCGGGAAGCGGATGAAACTCGCTCCATGAAGTCACATATCGACCCTCCGGCATCTTCTCGTTCACCACGCCGTCGCGATCGAGGAAAACCGTTGACGGAACTGAGGATAAAGCTGTGCTTGCGGAGTTGACCACCCCACTATGATAACAATAGGCGTGCGTGTTTCCATTTGCGCAGGGGTGGTTGGGGCGTCCGAGGCCTGCCAACCTGCTGCCGCGATTCCGACAGAGGTCCCCGGTGATTGAACATCCGGACGAAGTAATTCAGGCGATCGAGCACAAATGGCCCACAAAGCGCTTGCTGGTGGTGGGCGACATCATGCTCGACAAATACATCTGGGGAGAAGTGGGGCGCATTTCCCCTGAGGCGCCGGTGCCGGTGGTGCGCGCCACCCACCAGAGCCAGCAGCCAGGTGGAGCGGCGAACGTGGCCATGAATCTGTCGCGTCTTGGTGCGCAAACCACGGTGATCGGTTTTACCGGCGGCGACGAAAGCGAAGCTTTCCTGTCCGAGAGTCTCAATTCAAATGGAATCTCGCCCCATTTTGTTCTCTCAGAGGGATTTCCCACCATCACCAAGCAGCGCATCCTGGGCGGACGTCAGCAGATGCTGCGCCTTGACAGCGAGCGCACGGACCCCCGGCCACAGGGCGACTATCACCGTCTGATTGAGTGTGTGTTCGCGGAACTGCCGGGCAGCCATGCGCTGGTGCTTTCCGACTACGCCAAGGGTGTGCTTACGCCACAGGTCTGCCAGGCGTTGATCCAGCGCGCCCGAAGCCTTGGAATTCCGGTCCTGGTTGACCCGAAGAGCGCCGATTTTTCACGCTACCGCGGCGCCACCACCGTATGTCCAAACCTGGATGAGTTGGCTGCCGCCGCGCATGTCGATACTCGCGATCTGAAGTCTGTTCTCGACGCGGCCGAGGCCATAATCCCCGCGCTCGATGTTGAGTTTCTTGTTGCAACGCTCAGCGACAAGGGCATTGCCCTGCTGCGGCCGGGTTACAGATTCATTGCTCCAGCATTGGCCCGGCAGGTCTTCGATGTCTCCGGAGCAGGCGACACGGTGATTGCTGTCCTGGCTCTGTCGATGGCTTCCGGGCTTAACCCGGAAATTGCCATCCAGCTCGCCAATGTGGCCGCCGGTATAGTAGTGGCCAAGGTAGGCACTGTGCCGGTGGAGCGATACGAACTGCTGGCTGCTCTTGACTCGGAGGTTGCCCACCACGCCGAAGACAAGGTGATCGGTCGTTCCGAGCTGGTTACTCGCGTCTCGCAGTGGAAAAGCAGGGGCGAGCGCGTCGTCTTTACCAACGGCTGCTTCGACCTGCTGCACATTGGCCACATTACTTTACTGGAACAGGCCCGGCGCTTTGGCGACCGGCTCATTGTGGCCATCAACAGCGATGCCTCGACGCGTGCGGTAAAGGGCCCCAACCGGCCCATTGTTGGCGAGCGCGACCGGGCTCGCGTCCTTGCCGCCCTCGGCACTGTCGATGCCGTTGTGGTCTTCGACGAAACGACGCCGCTGGAAACTGTTCTGGCTATCCATCCCGATGTCATTGTGAAGGGCGGCGACTACCACCTCGAAACCACGGTTGGCGCGCGCGAAGTGCTCTCCTGGGGCGGCCAGGTAAAATTCATCCCCCTCGTCGATGGATTCTCCACCACGAGCCTGATAGCCAGGGGCGCGGGCAAGTAGAGCCGGATACAATACGGGGATGGAGATTTTCACCTCACGCCAGTGGCTCGCCCAAGGGTCACGCGGCCGGCAGGCGGGCCAGCCGGCATGAAGAACTTCCTCCGCCTGCTGCGCTACGGGGTTCCCTACTGGTATCAGTGGATCCCCGGAGTGTTTTTGCTGGCGCTGGTGGGACTGCTCGATAACTTCCGCACCCTCCTCTTTGTCCCCATCTTCGACGACGTGCTTCAGCCCGGTCAGCGGAGTGTCCCCGCAAATCCAGCCGGCAGCATCAATGCGCCCTGGTACCTTGACCTCAAGCAGGTTATGTTCGCGCACCTGCACCTGCACAACGCATGGAATGTGGTCGCCTTCGCCCTGATTGCATCGACCGCCATAAAGGGCATCTGCGATTACGCCGGAACCTACCTGGTCAACTATGCAGGCTTCGGTCTCATCACCGACATGCGCAACCATCTCTACGAGGCAACGCTGCGCCGCTCGTCGAGCTTCTTCCACAAGCACTCCACCGGCTCCATCCTCTCCACGCTCATCAACGATGTGGATCGCGTGCAGAATGCTGTCAGTTCCGTCATCGGCGAGTTCCTGCAGCAGTTCTTCACCTTTCTCGGCGGCCTCGCGCTGGTTATTTACCTGGGAGGAAATCTCAGTTGGGCGCTGCTGCTGTTTGTTCCCGTTGTCGTTATATCGGCCCGAAAAATCGGCAGGGAGGTGCGCACCCGAACCCGTACCGGTCAGGACAAGCTGGCCGAAATTCAGAACATTCTGCACGAGACTGTTACCGGGAACCGGATCGTCAAAGCCTTCAACACTGAGTTGTGGGAGATTCTGCGTTTCAAGAAAGCCGCGCGCCGCCTGTTCCGCGCCAACCTGCGAAGCGTGCGCATCCAGTCCATCAGTTCGCCGCTCATGGACACCATTGGCGCGGTGGCCATAGCTCTGCTGCTGTTAGTGGGCCGAAGCGAGATCAAAAATGGCCACATGACCATCGGCATCTTCGGCGCGTTCATCATCGCGCTTTTCAAGCTCTACGATCCGGTTCGCAAGTTTGCATATTTCTACAACAGCTTCCAGCAGGCCATGGGCGCATCCTCCTCCATCTTCGCCTTCTTTGACGCGGAGGACGACGTGAAGGAGGGGCACCATGCGATCGCATTGAAGGGTTTCGCCCGCTCCATCGAGTTTCAGGATGTCGGCTTCTCCTACTCGACGGAGAAAGGCGAGCATCAGATTCTGCACAACGTGGACCTTGAGGTCAAAGCCGGCGAGGTGCTGGCGCTCGTTGGACCCAGCGGAGCCGGCAAGTCCACCCTCGTCAACCTAATTCCGCGCTTCTTCGATGTAGCCTCGGGCCGCATCCTCATCGACTCCGTTGACCTGCGCGATTGCACGCTCGGCTCGCTTCGCCGTCAGGTTGCCCAGGTTACGCAGGAGACCATCCTCTTCAACGACACGGTGCGCAACAACATTGCCTATGGCCAGCCGGATGTGAATCTCGACCTCGTGGTCAAAGCCGCGCGGAATGCCTTGGCGCACGACTTCATCCTCGGATTGCCGCATGGCTACGACACCGTAATCGGCGAAAAAGGCTTCCGGCTCTCCGGCGGCGAACGCCAGCGCATGGCCATTGCCCGCGCCATTCTCAAGGATGCGCCAATTCTGATTCTCGACGAAGCGACGTCGGCGCTCGACGCCGAGAGCGAATCGCTGGTGCAGGCCGCGCTGGCCAACCTCATGCAGGGCCGCACCGTACTGGTGATTGCCCATCGCTTATCCACCATCCGCCGCGCCAACCGCATCGCCGTGCTCGAAGATGGCCGCATCACCGCCATCGGCTCCCATGAGGAGTTATTAACCTCCTCGCCCACCTACCAGCGCCTCTATCAACTGCAATTCATGGATGTACCCGAACCTTTGCCAGTAGACAACCCCGGCCCGCGCGAGTTAGCCACCCTGTTCGCGGCTGCTTTGGCCAACGGGCCACAGGAATAGCAAGTATGCCCATTTATTCGATGACCGGATATGCGCGGGTTCAAGTTCGCGTAAACGATTCGCTGAGTTATACGCTCAGCGTGAAAAGCGTGAATCATCGCTTCCTCGACGTCCAATTGCGCCTTCCGTCCGGCCTGGATGCCTTGGAGATGGATATGCGCAAAGTACTCAAGGAGAATCTTGTCCGGGGTCACGTCGACCTAACGCTTTCCGTTGACCGCACAGAACGCGGCGCGCAGAAGGCGGGGTACAATCGCGAACTCGTCGGCGGCTACGTTGCCGCCTTCACCGCCGCTCGCGATGAGTTCGGCCTTAACGGCGAGCCTGACCTGAATGCAATCCTGCGGCTGCCCGGCGCTCTGCAAAACGACAATCGTGGCGATGAAGATCTGGAACTCCTGGCAGCCAGCGCTCAGCGGCAGATTGGTCCGCTGCTCGAACAGTTGAAAACCATGCGCGCCCGCGAAGGCGAAGCGCTGGAAGCAATACTCCACGCCACTCTGGACCGCCTGGCTGAAGCGACCGACACCGTCGCGGCGCTGCGCCCCGAGATCGAACAGCGCGCCCAGGATCGCCTGACACAGCGCCTGCTCGCGGCCACCGGCCCGGATTTCAACCGCCAGCGGCTGCTCGAGGAAGTTGCCGTCATTGTGGAACGAAGCGATATTTCCGAGGAGCTGGCCCGCATGACCACGCACATTGGCCATTTCCGCGAGCTTCTCGCCGCAGGCGGCGAAGTTGGCAAGAAGCTGGACTTTCTGCTCCAGGAAATGAACCGCGAGGCCAATACCCTGGTTTCAAAAACGGGCGGCCTGGGCGGCAAGGGAACCCGCATAACCGAACTCGGGCTGGCCATGAAATCTGAAATTGAGAAGGCCCGCGAACAAATTCAAAACGTCGAATAGATCGTCGGCGCAACCGTATCGAGGACAATCGCAAGTGGCAGGAATTCTATTCATCATTTCGGCGCCTTCCGGTTCGGGCAAAAGTACCCTGGTCAGCGAACTGCGCAAGCAGGTAGGCGGCGTGGAGTTCGCCATCTCGTGGACCACCCGTGCTCCGCGCGGCTCTGAGGAACACGGGCGCGAGTACTACTTCACCACCAAGGAAAACTTCCAGCGCATGCTCGACGAGGGCGTCTTCCTCGAGCACGCCGAGGTCTTCGGCAACTTCTACGGAACCGCGCGCCACTCCCTCAACGAAGCGCGCTCTGCCGGACACGACTTGCTGCTCGACATCGACGTACAGGGAGCTGCCCAGGTTCGCGCCAAAATGCCTGAGGCCGTGAGCATCTTCGTAATGCCTCCCAACCCCAGGGTGCTGCGCACGCGTCTTCGCAATCGCAGCCGCGCCGAGGGGGTTGTCAACGAGGAGGAGGTCTATCGGCGCTTGAACGCGGCCAGCAAGGAGATTGAGAATTATCGCGAGTACGGTTATATTCTGGTAAACGATATTCTCGATCGCGCAGTGGCGCAGTTGGAGGCCATTGTGCTGGCCGAGCGTTTTTATCGGAATGGCGAAGTGATCGCGTATCGTTCGCGCAGGGTGTTGGAAGTGGCCGCGGCTTGCCTGCAAAGCAACTCGCATGAGCGGCTGAAACCGGTGTTGGAGGCTTTTGGAATCTTCGGTTCCACAGGCCAGCAACAATTGAACTTCAACGAGGATTCCGATGAGGAAGACTCCACTGACGATGAGGAGAATCCCGATGACGATTGAGACCAAATTCGATTCGAACTACCGCAAGGTTCTGGTGGCCGCCCGCCGCGCCCGTCAGTTGCAGAGCGGCTCCCGCGCATTGATCCATACGCAGTCCACCAAGGCATGCCGCATCGCCCAGGAAGAAGTCAATGCCGGCAAGATCTCCTATGTCAAGACCGAGATCCCGGTGGTGAAGCCGCTGATCGAAGGCCCCGCCGTGCCCCTACTATTGTGTTAGCCTTTTGATTAACTCGTGAGTTAGCAAACGAGTTATACCCCGGAGTTAGCTCCATTTTGTGGCTGGAAGATTCCGTCTTTGGCTTCCCAAACTGTGTCGCCGTTAATGCGAGCAACCAAAGACTGCTTGGCGGTCCCTTACTCCTTACCCAGCACCTCTTCGTAATACCGCACATAATGCGGCACCACGAGAGTCGAGCAGAATCGCGTCTGAGCCGTCTTCCGTCCCGCGTCCCGCATGGCGTTCAACCGGGTCCGGTCGTTCAGCAGCGCCAGCACTCCCGACGCCATGCCTTCTATATCCCCCACCGCATACAGCAGCCCCGTCACGCCATCGTCAATCAACTCCGGAACCCCGCCAACCCGCGTTGCAATCGAGGGAACCTTGCACGCCATGGCCTCCAGCGCGGCCAGCCCAAACGACTCCAGTTCGCTTGGCATCAGCAGCAGGTCCGCCAGCGGAAGCAGCTCGTTGACCCGCTCCAGTTTGCCCATAAAGTGAACCTTGCCATGAATTCCCAAGTCGTGCGCCAGCCACTCGGCAGCCGACCGGTCCGGTCCATCGCCCACAAGCACAAGCTGCGCCGGAACCTCCCGCACCACTTGCGCAAAGATCCTCACCACGTCCACCACCCGCTTGACGGGCCTGAAGTTGGAGAGATGCATCAGGATCGCCTCGTCCGGAGCCGCCAGCCGTAGTCTCGCAGCCGCGCGCGTTGCCTCATCTGTGATGGGGGTGTACGTATCGCAATTCACGAAGTTCTCCACCACCTCGATGCCTCGCGTAACGCCGAAGTCCTCGACCGTTTTTGTCTTTAGATAGTCAGAGATGCTGGTAACGCCGTCGCTCTCCTGAATGGCGTAACGGGTGATGGGAAGGTAGCTCCGGTCCAGTCCCACCAGCGTGATGTCGGTGCCGTGCAGCGTGGTCACGAAGGGCAGGCGGCGGCCCTTGGAAGCCAGAATCTGGCGAGCCAGCAGCGCGCTTACGGAGTGCGGTATGGCGTAATGCACATGCAGCAGGTCAAGTGCGCAGTACTCGGCAACCTCCGCCATTCGCGAGGCCAGCGCCAGATCGTACGGCGGGAATTCGAACAGCGGATAGCTGGATACCGGAACTTCGTGATAGTAGATCCCCGTGTCCCGCCCGCTCAGTCGAAACGGCTGCGAATACGAGATGAAGTGTACCTCGTGGCCTAACGCCGCCAGTTCGATTCCCAACTCGGTGGCCACCACCCCCGAGCCGCCGTAAGTGGGATAACAGGTAATGCCGATGCGCATAAAACCTTCTCAGTCTCTGAAGTCCGATCCAACTCTGTTACAACTTTTTCTACGATCCATAGCCTTGGACGGCCCCGCACCCCCTGAAGATGCGCTTGCTGCAAAAACTAACTGAAATCATCTGGCTTCGAAATTCAATGAGAGGTCCTGGAACCATCCTACAACTGAGCAAACGAGTTCAGTTTGAGATTCCGAAACAGCCGCAATCCTTTCAGCGCCTCCAGTTCCGCCTCACGCGAATCCCTGAGCCGGGTCTTCACCTCCGCCAGGCCCGCGTCGTTGTAGCCGGGATGCGTTACCAGCTCCCATGTTCCCGGAGGCATTTGCCGCAGAAGGGAATTGACGGTCGCCGAATCCAGGGTTCCAGTCGCCAGCACGCCCATGGCGCCGTCGGTCGTCTTGCAGCCTTCTTCCGCCACAATGCGCCGGAATTCAGGCTCAAACACACGCCGCAACAGGCTCACTTCCGCGCGGCGAAGCCACGGAGCCCCCGAAGTAGCGCGTATGCTCCACGCAGGCTCAAAGGGATTCCGCACCGCAAAAATTCCAGCCGCCTTGGCTGCCCGCAGCACCGGGCGCAGCACGGCGGGAAACATGTGCGTATGCTTGTGCGTGTCAATGTGCGTCAGGCGCAGCCCCCGCCCTCGGTGCTGGAGCAGCGCAATCTGCGCCGCCGTTTCAGCCTCAATCTCGCGTCCAGCGGTCGGATCGCCTTGCCCGCGGCGTTGTGAATCGTCGAAGAGCCAGGCAAGAAAGCCGGGCAGCGAGGACCGAAACCGCCCGCTTCTTGCGTTGGCCAGATTCGGAATGTCGCATCGCGCCGAAAGCGCCGGTTCGCCGTCCACCAGAACCACATGGCAGCCAACGCCAAGCGTAGGCGTCGCGAGCGCTATGGCAACGGCTTCATCCGTGCGGGCGGCTCGCGCCATCAGCGTGGCGGAAGTGAGAACCCCTTCAGCGTGCAACTCCGCAATCGCCCGGTTTACCCCCGAGGTCAAGCCGAAATCGTCCGCATTCACAATCAATCCGCCCACCGGCTGAGTGTATCAACCTCAGTTGCTCACGATTCGTGACCCGGCAGTTTCCCGTCGAGCCAGCCGTGCAGTCCATCGAACGGCAGCCGCACGCCAAGGTAGAACTGGCCAAACAGTGCGTAGACGGCGCTCACTTCATCGAATCGCATCTCGTAGATCAGCTTCTTGAACACCACCGGATCTTCCGCGAACAGGTCGACGCCCCACTCCCAGTCATCCATGCCGATCGATCCGGAGATGATCTGCCTCACCTGGTCGGCGTAGCGGCGGCCGATCATGCCGTGCAAATGCATCATGCGCTGGCGCTCGGCAAACGGCACCGTGTACCAGTTCACCTGTTCGCCGCGCTTCCGGTCCATCGGGTAGAAGCACATGTATTTGGACTCGGGGACAGCAGGGAAGAGACGCGGCGCCATGGCGTCGGAGCCGCGCTTGAGCGATGCGGCGATTTCGGCGTTCCATTCGGCCGAGTGCGGTTCAAATCCCTTGGCGGCGGCGGCTTCGTAGGTTTTGCGAGTCGATTCGTAGAGGCCGAGTTCGACAACCGAAACGTAAGAATGGGACGGCGAGAGATAGTCGTAAAGTTCAGTCTGGGCCAGCGAAAGTTCAACCTGATTCAGTGCTTCAAACGAGTCGCGGAAGTGGATCAGGATCAGGTCGCCTTTGTGGCCGAGTTCCGAGAAAAGCGCTGTCCGAACCGGTGCGTTGGACTCCGTACCGCCCGTGTCGCCATATTCGAGCGCCTTGAGCGCTGCAACGGCTTGCGCCGCGATTCGGTCGCGGTCGGCGAAGGGAGTGGCGCGCCAGGCTTTCCAATCGAAGCGAAAAAACTGGTGCAGCAGGCTGGAGCCTTCAAGCGTGAGCGGGACAGGCGGGAAATCGGACAACGGAAGCACCTCGATGGAGAACGTCTTATGGTAACAAAGAGGGTTGAACATGTTTCAATAACCCGCCTTGTATCAGGGCACGACCTCACAGGCTGCGGAAAAACGCTTTTTCTGTGCAATTTGCAGTGGCTTTGTATCAGGGCTCGACTTCAGTCGTGCCGAAAGCCGCCGGAAAACATCGGGAATTAGAGGTAGCGGAAAAGCCTGATTTCAAGTTTAGGTTCCGAAGAACAGCCCGCTGGGGCTGAAGCCCTACTCATTTAATTGGCCTTATTGGCCCGATTGAAGTCGTGCCCTTGTTGCAAGGCGTCTGAAGGTTGCGCACGAGGAGTTTTTCCGCAGCCTGTGAAGTCGTGCCCCTTGAAAGCAGTTCCTTGCCTGGAGCTTCGCGAGGTTCGCCGGATTCCGCGCAAATGCGGGCGTTTGGCCGTGGGTGGGTTGATCCGGTAAACTGGAGCTTCAACGGACTTCTTGCTTCCAACCCACACGGGCACGAAGGAATTCCCGCAACCAACTCCCATGTCGACCATCCAACCTATAGCAGGAGAACTCGAGCCGCACCCCGACGTAGCCCTGGTAGAGAGGGTACGCGGCGGCGATGTCTCGGCGTACGATGCGTTGGTGCGCAAGTACGATCGGCAGATCTTCAGGATTGCGCAGCACATTACGCAAAACCGGGAGGATGCCGAGGACGTGATGCAGGACGCTTTCCTGAAGGCGTATGAGAAGCTGGACCAGTTTCAGGGGAATTCGAAGTTTTACACATGGTTGGTTCGAATCGCAGTGAACGAAAGCCTGATGCGGCTGCGCAAGCGGCGCACGGGGAGAATGGTCTCGATCGACGAGGACGTGGAGACCGAGGAAGGCAGCGTCCCGCGCGATTTGGCCGACTGGGCTCCCGACCCGGAACAGAACTACGGGCAGGCGGAGCTGGCGGAGATATTGCGCAAGACCATACAGGGACTGCCCCCGGGATTTCGCATCGTGTTTGTGCTGCGCGATGTGGAAGGACTTTCAACGGAAGAGACGGCGGAGACGCTGGGATTGAGCATTCCGGCTGTAAAGTCGCGCCTGCTGCGCGCAAGGCTGCAACTGCGCGAACGGCTGAGCCGGTACTTCCGCAAAAAAAAGGTTCCCAAAGTTCCCAAAGAAGCGGGAGTTGAAAAGTGACCTGCACCCAGTTTCTGGCTTTGCTCGACGATTTGATCGACGACTCGGTGACCCCCGAGACGCGAGCCGAGCTGCAACAGCACCTTCGCGGCTGCGACCACTGCGAGGTTACGCTGAGCACCACGCGGAAGACTATTGAAATTTATAGGTCGCACGAGATTTACGATTTGCCGGCCGGGCTGCGGGAGCGGCTGCACGCGGCTATTATGGCGCGATGCAAAAAAGGCTGCTGACACTGTGAGAAGGGCGTTGACTGGCCGCTCTTAGGCCGTGTTGACATGCAGGGCGGCAAGCATCGCCGGGTCGGCTAGCACCTGCACGGATTCCAGCCATTCCGGCTCAACTCTCGCTCCGGCGGCGACCAACAGTGCTGCCACTTGACGCTGTCTTCCCTGGTCTCCCTTGGGAGGGTTGAAGCAGCCGTATATTGCCCATCCTAACGGCGGTGAGTTGTATTTTTCGTCCTTGAGGTTCAGATCGGAGCACTCGATGAGCCTGCCCACGAGACGATCTTCGCCAAGCATCGCCGCCCAGTGAAGCGCCGTTTCTCCGAAGATTCCGCGGAGCTGGGCGTTTGCGCCGGCATCCAGCAGCCGAAGTCCGACGTCTTCCGCGGAGAGGCTCGCGGCTCCGATGAGCGGGGTGTCCAGATTCTCTTTCGGTTGAAAATCCACATCCGCGCCGGCCTGAATGAGGACTTCGACGATTGGCAACTCCCTGCCCTTTTCCAGGATGTTTTGGAAGAGCATGTCGGAAACGTAGTGGAGCGGATGGGTTTGAATCCGGTCGTTCTCGCCCCAGCGAATGAGCGCATTGGCACGGGAGGGATCGTCCGCGAGAAGATTCCGGAGCGCATCGGCGTTCCCAGTCTCGATTACTGACTTGATATCCATATCGCTGGCGATTGTATCTGTTTTGCATTCTCAAATTCCACAACCGCCGTTACACTATTCTGTTGAATCCTCAAACTCTCAGGAGAGAAACGTGAGCCAAGCCGACGCCTTCGATCCCCGAATCGACGCCTACATTGCCAAGTCCCAGCCCTTCGCGCAACCCATTCTCAATCACCTGCGCGAACTGGTCCACAAGGCTTGTCCTGGCGTTGTGGAAGCGATCAAATGGAGCCGGCCCTTCTTCGAGTACAAAGGCGTCATTCTGGGCAACATGTCGGCCTTCAAGGAGCATTGCAGCTTCGGCTTCTGGGGCGAGGAAATTTCTGCCGTGCTGCGCGAAGCGAAAGTGCTGAAGCCTGACGCCATGGGTTCGCTGGGGCGGCTGACGCGCATGGAAGACCTGCCAAGCGACAAGGAGATGCTCGCGCTGCTTCGCAAGGCCGTGGCCTTTATCGACAGCGGCCAGTACACCAGCCCCATCGCCGCACGGGTCAAGGTGGTCAAAGCTCCCGCGCCCGCTGTTGAAGCGCCTCCCGAGTTTTTGAAAGCGCTGAAGGCCAACAAGAAGGCCGCCGCTGCCTTCGCCGCGTTCAGTCCCAGCTGCAAGAAGGAATACGTGGAGTGGATTGCCGACGCCAAACGCGCTGAGACGCGCGAAAAGCGGATTGCCACCGCCGTCGAACGGATCGGCGAAGGCAAGCAGCGGAATTGGAAATACCAGAGCTGCTGACGGCGAACGCAGGGCATCGTGCGGCGCGGGGACGGCCACGGGGCTGATGGGAACGTTCGCCGACTGGGAACGATCGAGTCTTAATGGCTTCCGGGGTGACCGGTTGTGGAGTACTTCCCATACCGCATTCAATATCTGGAATCGACTTTGCTCCGGAGGAAACCGTCTAACAAAGAAGAACGATCTAACCAGAACGATTTGGGTGCTGGGCTTGACCGGGTCCTTCTTGAGTAACCGTTCAACAACTTTCCGGGTCAAAGGGTGTTGCAACTAACGAACCGGCCGTTGTGCGTAGTTCATCTTCGGCCATCCCGGGTAAGGCAAAAGTCGTCAGGAGTGCAATTGATGGAACGCTTCCGTGGGCCGATAGCCGCTCTGATGTGCGCCAGCCTCTTTATCCCGTCCGTTCCCGCGCAGGCACAAATATCTCCATCGTCCGCTGCCCAATCTTTGGGGCGGAGTTCCGCCAGGCAGCCTTATCAATCGGGCCAGTCGCAGGGGGACCAGCGCATTCTGCAGGCTCTGAATCGCTTCACCTTTGGGCCGCGTCCTGGGGACATTGAGGCCGTGCGGGCGGTTGGACTGGAGAAGTGGTTCGACCGGCAGCTGCATCCGGAAACGCTGGACGAGAGCGACCTGGATGCGCGACTGGCGCAGTTTCCCGCGATGCAGCGCAGTCCGCAGGACCTGCTCTACTACCTTCCCAGCGGTGCGGTGATTCGACAGACGATCGACGGGAAATCGCCGATGCCGGACTTGCCGGCTTTGCATTCGGTTTATGCCAACGAAATGGCGCGGGTGCAGGTGAAACGGCAGGAAAAGGAGAAGCAGAAGGCTACGGTTGCTATGGCGACGCCCGCGCCAGCCCCAGGCATGGCGCCAAACATGGGTAGCCCGGCTATGGACACAGGCGGCGCGGCAGGGACGGCGCCGGTGCGCGAGCAGGCTAATCCCATGGCTTTGGCGCCGGCGGCGGACACGCAGGAACCGGCTACGGATCCCGCCCTGATTGCAGCGGTTCTGGCTCTGCCGGCGCAGCAGCGTTTGACCCGGCTGGCAGCAATGCAGCAGGTGGAGTTCGACAGCTTCCGCAAGGCGTTGAAGGGGCCGCAGCGCGCCGCTCTGGTGGCGGATCTGGACCCTGCGCAGAAGGAGTATGTGGCCGCGCTTGAGAATCCTCAGCGGGTGGTACACGAAGAACTGGCTGCACAGCGGCTGACGCGCGACATCTACTCGAACGCTCAGTTGCAGGAAACGATGACGGATTTCTGGATGAATCATTTCAACGTCTTCCTTCACAAGGACGAGGCAACTCCCTACTACCTGGTGAGTTATGAGCGCGATGGGATTCGTCCGCGATCGCTGGGGAGGTTTGAAGATTTGCTGGAGGCTACGGCGCACTCTCCGGCCATGCTTCTTTACCTTGATAACTCGAGCAGCATGGGTCCGGATTCGCCGGCCGCGGAGAAGAATAGAGAGCGGGATGCGCGCAATCCGGGTGCGAAAAGGAAAGCGCCGGAAGGGCTAAACGAAAATTACGCCCGTGAACTGATGGAACTGCATACGCTGGGAGTGAATGGGGGCTATACGCAGGCAGATGTGACCCAGGTGGCGCGGGTCTTCACGGGCTGGACTGTGGATAGGCCGCAGCGGGGCGGCGGGTTCAAGTTCGACGCCAATCGCCACGAGCCGGGCACCAAGAAGGTTCTTGGCAAGAAAATCGATGAAAACGGCGAGCAGGAAGGCCGGAAACTACTGCATATGCTGGCCACGCGGCCGGCAACGGCTAAGTTCATCTCGCGTAAGCTGGCGATACGGTTTGTTGGCGACGACCCGCCGCAAAGCCTGGTCGATCGGCTCTCGAAGTCCTACCTGGCGCATGACGGCGACGTCTCGGAAGTTCTTAAGACGCTGTTTCACTCTCCCGAGTTCTGGGCCGCGAACGACTATCGAGCCAAGGTGAAGACGCCGATTGAATTTGTGGTGTCGGCCGCACGCGCCAGCAATGCGATCATCGACAACATGCAACCGCTGGTGAATGCGCTGCAAGGTATGGGGATGCCGCTCTACGGCGCTGTTCCTCCGACGGGATACAAGTGGGATTCGGCAACCTGGGTGAGCACCGGAGCTTTGGTCAACCGCATGAATTTCGCATTGACGCTGGCCGCAAACAAGCTGCCTGGAATCGCGGTGGCGTGGGCGCCGCGGCAAGTCGGTTCGGTGGTCACACAGCAAAGCGATGGCTCCGCAGCGCCGACCGTGGTGCATGTCGCCGTTGAAAGCACGGTCCCCGCGGTTGCTCCAGATACCGCGATTGAAGAACAGCGGCTTGAATCCATTCTGGTTGTGGGCGGCGTGAGCGAGTCGACGCGGTCGGCCGTCTTACAACAAGCAGCGGCGCAAGGCACGTCGCAGAACGCGGCCGCTGCTGTTGCAGCCAAGCCAATGAATGCGGCGCAGGCGGCCAAGGCGCTGGAGAAACAGGATCAATTGCTGGCGGGACTCTTGCTGGGTTCTCCGGAGTTTCAGCGGCGGTAGGTCACGTTCGATAAGGCTCGCGAATCCGAGTTCAGGAAGGAACACGATGCAGACCAATCGGAGATTTTTTTTGCGCAACGGCGCTCTAGCCATAGCAGGCACGGCTGCCATTCCGAGCTTTCTGGTGCGCTCCGTTATGGCCGAAGCCGCTGCCACCCCTGGTCGCCGACTGGTCGTGATCTTCCAGCGCGGCGCGGCCGATGGCTTGAATGTCGTGGTTCCTTATAAGGAACAGAACTATTACGCCATGCGTCCTGGGATCGCCATCCCAGACAACCAGGTAATCGACCTCGATGGATTCTTCGGCCTGCATCCTTCTCTGGCGGCTTTCAAGCCTCTCTATGACCAGGGTCATCTTGCTGTGGTTCATGCAGCAGGATCGCCGGATATGTCGCGCTCACACTTCGACGCCCAGGACTTCATGGAATCCGGAACGCCCGGCGTGAAGAGCACGCAGGACGGCTGGCTCAACCGGGCATTGCAATCGGAGGATCTGCGCCACCGGCAGGAACACACCGCCTTTCGCGCAGTGGCTCTCGGCTCCGCAGTGCCGCGCACACTTGCCGGCAAGATTCCCGCTATCGCGCTGACCAAGCTGGACAGCTTCACCGTGGGTGGACACGGCCCCGCTCCATCGCCTGCCGCCAACGCTTTTGAGGCCATGTACGCCGACAGCGGCGACAGCATTCTTCACGCTACGGGCGACGAGACATTCGAGGCCATGAAGATGCTGCGGGACGCGAATCCGGCTCAGTACAAGCCTGCCGCGGGCATCGAGTATCCGAATAACGAATTCGGCAACAACATGAAACAGATTGCCCAACTGCTGAAGTCGAATCTCGGCGTCGAGGCTGCGTTTACCGATGTTGGCGGCTGGGATACGCACCAGAATCAGGGCGGCGTGAACGGCCAGCTTGCGGATCGCTTGCGCGAGTTCTCATCGGCCATTGCGGCGTTTTGGCAGGACATGGGGGACGATGCGGAAAACATCACGCTGGTAACGATGTCAGAGTTTGGAAGGACGGCGCGGCAGAACGGAACGGGCGGCACGGACCACGGCCATGCCAACGCCATGTTTGTGCTGGGCGGCAGCGTCAAAGGCGGGAAGGTTTACGGGCGCTGGCCCGGACTTGCCGATGGTCAGCTGAACGAAGGGCGCGATCTCGCCGTTACGACGGATTTCCGGCAGGTGCTGGGCGAGGCTGTGAGCAAGACTATCGGCGCGAACAATCTGGATCTGGTGTTTCCGGGGGCGAAACTGCGGGCGGGTCAGTTTTTGCGGCTGATTTAGGAAACCTTTGCGCAGCGGACCGATTTGCGGTAGAGGTCAGTTTCCGGATTCCGGGATTCCACGGATCATTCGCCGGCAATCAATCGAGAAACGTGCTCCTTGTCCACGCCCTTGGTCCTTTCGAGCTTCCACTCCAAATCTCTCCCAAACGCCGCAAACCAGCAGACAGGATGCGGAGGTCCAATGTTGTAGACCATCACGCTTCCTCGCCCATTCTTCAACGTGTTGCCACTGTACCAAAGAAATGAAGCCGAGCTAACGAAGTTCTCGGCACGCTTTTGCAAATTGGAATGGCTGCGGCGTCGAGATTCACTGTGCGGCAACTTGGGGAGCGGAGTCTCGGCATAACCTTGGCTGGAATGCACAAAGGACCACTGGCCCACTACCCTGTCCGGCGTGAACGGCGGAAAGGTCAGTTTATTCTGCCAAAATTGCTCCTTGACCGACGCGAACCGGTCCATAAACGAGGAGGACCAATCCGCTGGGACCTTCGAAGCTACACTTCCGCTACCGGAATAGCCTAGCCACTTGTGATCGAACCAGTTATCGATTTGAATGACCCAGAGTTGCTCCGGAGCCTGCTGAACGACCAACCCTTTCAAAAGGGAGTTCAACAGATTGACGAAATCATTGTCGTCCGTTAGTCCGGATTGTATCGTGATCGCCATTCAAGGATTATCTCCCACCTGGCCGCGCTGGGTTTGCCGCGCTCTGGCCCTTCCGCCGCCGCATGATTTACCCTTGAACATGGCATGAAACTCACGCGCGCGCTTTTCGTTCCCACACTGGCCGTGGCCGTCGCCGCCTCGGCACTCGCCCAGCAATCCACAACCAATCCGGCTGAACAGCTGCCCGACGCGCCTCAGGCTACTGCCGCCGCGCTCATTCATCCCAACGGGCCAACCGTGGTGATGGATACGTCGATGGGGCGAATTACTTGCCAGTTCTATGAGAAGCAGGCGCCCAAGGCGGTGGCCAACTTCATCGGACTGGCCGAAGGCACCATCGACTGGACCGACCCAACCACGAAGAAGAAGCAGCACCATAAGCCGTACTATGACGGCACCATCTTCCATCGCGTGATTCCCGAATTCATGATTCAGGGCGGCGACCCCACCGGAACCGGGCAGGGCGACCCCGGTTATGCCTTCGACGACGAATTCGACCCGAATCTGAACTTCGACCAGCCCGGACGGCTGGCCATGGCCAACTCCGGACCCAACACCAACGGCAGCCAGTTTTTTATCACCGAGCAGGCTTACGACTCGCTCAGCCAGCACTACACTCTGTTTGGGCAGTGCGACGAGCCCAGCGTTCTGGTGGTAAAGACCATTGCCCGGGTGGAACGCGACGACCGCGACAAGCCCAATACGCCGGTGGTGCTCAAGAAGGTCACCATTGTCCGCGAAGGACAGGCGCTGCCACATTCCCCTAATGAAGCTCCCGCGCCTGGAGCACAGCCCAAAGTTGTTCCTATTTCTGCTGGGGTTGCAGCGGGTCTGATCGTCTCCAAGACAGTTCCCGTGTATCCAATTGATGCCAAGAAGGCGGGTGTCTCCGGAGCGGTTGTCCTGGGGGCAGTTATCGGCACCGACGGCAGCGTCGAAGACCTCCAAGTGATCAGTGGCCCAGAACTTCTTCAACAGGCAGCAGTGGATGCTGTGAGGAGTTGGCGTTATCGACCTTATTTGTTGAATGGCCAGCCGGTCGAAGTGAAGACGCAGATCAACGTGATCTTCACGTTGGGTAAATAAGGTCTTGCGGCGTTCGGGAACTGTTCTTGGGAACTTGCTTTGGAACCCAGGTTTCGGAGCGGCGTTTAAGAATTTCCGCAGCAATCGGAGCGGTCATTCCGCAGGGGTTAAAACCCCTCGTTATTCTGGCGGTGTTCGGCACGACTGAAGTCGTGCCCTGATACAAAGCGTGTTCTTGGAATGCGCTGCAGAAATCACAACAACGATGTATTAACCACAGGAGTTTCCATGGCACTCGCATCAGGAACGTACGCCGTCTTCACTACAAGCGAAGGCAAAATCACCGTCAAGCTCTTCGAAGCCGAAGCGCCCGTCACCGTCAAGAACTTTATCGAACTGGCCCAGGGCGAAAAGGAGTGGACACACCCCACCACTCGCGCCAAGTCAAAAGACAAGCTCTACGACGGAACTATCTTCCACCGCGTTATCCCCGACTTCATGATTCAAGGTGGCGATCCTGCCGGGAACGGCATGGGCGGGCCCGGCTATCGCTTTCAGGACGAGACCGTGGGCTCGCCGCATAAGTTCGACACGCCCGGCAAGCTGGCTATGGCCAACTCCGGTCCCGGCACCAACGGCTGCCAGTTCTTTATTACGGTCGCTCCCACCACATGGCTGACCGGCAAGCACACCATCTTCGGCGAAGTGGTCGAGGGCCAGGACATTGTTGCGAAGATATCGAAGGTTCCGCGCGGCGGCCAGGACAAACCCCACAAGCCCGTGGTGGTGGAGTCGGTGGTTATTGAGCGGGTAAACTAAGCTGGTTTCAGATCAATGCTAGCGGTGAACGGGGTGGTTGGGCTTTGTGGTCTCCCACCCATTCGCCGGAAACAAGCGAATGGATGGGGCACCCAGGTTTTGTGGATTGGTTAGTGTCACTTACCGCTCCCAGGCCCCCACTGAATCTTCAGGCCCAGGCGGAAGTTCATGGGCAGGCTGGGATAGCCTATCGGCGCAATGTGCTGCTCGCTGAGCAGGTTTTCCGCCCGGGCGTAGACACCGAGCCACGACAACAGGTTATAGCTTCCACCAAGGTCCAGCTTGGCGTAACCGTAGTCCAGGTTGCGGTTTGGCAGCAGCAGGCTGTTGCCGCCGTTGGCGTCGGCATACTCCAGATAGGTTGAGTCGTCGCTGCGGCTGGCAAAGGCCGAGGTGAAGATTGCGGTCAGCTTTTGCGCCGAGTAGCTGGCGGTGAAGAAGCCGGTATGCGGCGCGCGGCGGAATGGGCGCGCGCCGACCAGCGGCGATATTGCCCCGATGGGAATGCCGTTGTAGGCAGGCGCGTAGCCATCCACCAGCGCTTCGTTGTCGCTGTCGAAGGACCGCTGCACCACCGCATCGAGGTAGGTGTAGCCGCCGCGCAGGAAGATGTTGCGCCCGATGCCGCTCTCGACGGTAGTCTCAATTCCCTGCGCGCGAAAGGCCTGGGTATTCACGGCCAGGCCGTAATCGTCGGTGTAGTAGAAGCCCAGCGCATTCTCGAGATCCTGCTTCTGGGCCGGCGTGAGGCCGGGAATCACGTTGGGAAGCAAGACTCCGCCGACGTATTCAATCTCCCTGCCGAATTCATTGTGAAAATAACTGACGCGGAAGACGATGCGCTGACTCAAGAAACTCTGTTCCGCACCGCCTTCATATGTGCGGACTTGGGGCGCGGCCAGCGGAGTTATGTTGAGTTCCTTCGCTACGGATTGGTAGTTGTTGGTTTCAAGGAAGTTGTAAAGCGAGCCGAACTGGTCAGTGAGCGCAGGCTCGCGGTTCGCTTCGCCAAAGTTGAAGATGATCCGGGTTCCGCTGAAGATGCCGCTGCGGGGACGAAGGGCATAGGCGGATAGACCGGCTCTGGGCGAGGTCAGTGTTCCAAACTGCGAATAGTGCTCCAGGCTGCCGCCCAGCGTGTAGAAGAAGCGGTTCTTGAAGTCGCCATGCACCGAGGCCAGATAGTCGTAATTGGCGCGCTCAGTAGTCTTGTCCTCAGAGTAGGAAGGGATGTACTCCAGGCCCCGCTCATCCTCGTAGTGGAAGCCGATGAGCGCGGTGAGGTGCGGCGTAAACCGATAGTCGCCCTGGTAGAGGAGTTGGTCGCGATTGGAGACCAGAGAATACTGGTAGGGATAGGTCTGGGCGTAGTCCAGCACGGCTTGGCCGGTTGCGGAAGAACCGTTTGCGCCGGTGATCGTCACCACCTGGCCAAGGCTATCTCCAAAAGCGTCGAAGTCGCCGCTGCCATCCTGCTGCCACAACCCATACTGCTCTCGCTTGCGGGTTAGGCCGTAGCGCACGCTCTGGTGGAAATCCGGCGTGGTCTGGTTGTCGATGGAGGCGCTGATGAAGAGGTCCTGATCCTTCTGCGTGGCGCTGTCGGCGACGTGATAAAAGTCCCATGCGTTGGGAACGCCGGTCCCATCCACGCCATAATGCACGGTGCCGCGAATCTGGGTGGTTCCGCTGGGCTGCCAGCCGAAATTGCCCGCGGTGGTGGCCACGTGGTACTCATCGTTGGGCAATGCGTTGCCGGTCTGGAGCCAACTGAAAGCGCCCAGATAATCGAGTTTGTTGTGAGCGCCGGCCGCTTCCAGTTGCTCGCGCGAAGTATTGAAGTTGCCGGCGTCGCCCTCAAACAAGAGCGACGGAAAACTTGTGGTACCGTGCGGGGTGGTCAGGCTCACTACTCCGGTCTCCGCGCCAGCGCCGTAGAGGTTCGAATTCGGACCCCGATAGACCTCGGCCGACTCGACGGCAGTGGTGGAAAGTGGCCCATAACTGAACTGATTTCCCAGGTCTCCCGCGTCGATTCCGTCGATGAGGATTTTGGTTGAATCCGAATCGCCGCCTCGCACAAACAGCGAGCTTTGCGCTCCACGCTGGCCGGTCTGCACCACAAATGTTCCGGGCATAAGGCGCAGCGCGCCGACCAGGTTTTCCTGAAGGGCCAGATCGGCTGGACCGATCACGCTGATTGCCGCGCTGGTCTGCGGCTGTGGCGTGGGAGTTCCGGTTGCTGTGACGACGATGGAGTCGCGCACCCACTCCGGTTCGAGCACAATGTTGCGCTCGATATTGTCGAGCCGCCCGGCGTAGAAGCCCGGCGTTTCAACCTGGCGAAAGGTCGATGCGGAAACCACCAGGAAGAATCGACCGTCGGCTCCGGTGAGGACCTGATAGCTGCCGTCGGCGGAGGAGACAGCGGAGGTCACGACTATTCCGTTGCTGAGGACAATCACGTTAGCGCCGGAAACTTTGGCGCCGGAGGGATCGGTAACGACGCCGCGAATGGATGCGGCCGGGCAAACGGTGGCGATTGATGCAATGAGGATGGCGGCGATTGCTGAAAGGAATTTGATTGGCAAGCTGCGGACAAAGCATCCGCGCACGCGGGCGGAAATCGGCATGATGGCTCCTTCGTTCCCCTCGGAACGCAAGCGGGTGAAAAACGCCAAGGACCGGTCTCCTGACTTGCGCCCTCTCCAGCCACCTTCCCAGAAACGAGTCGATTCACTCGCCTCCAGTGGTCTCTCTCGGCTGCTCCGCGATGGGTGGAACAAGCCAGGGCTGAAATTTCGACTCATCCGGCTACCGCAAAGGACGGGTTACCGGCGAGTGGCGCTCACAGTTGCGGGGCAGTGGCGGAATTTCACCGCCTTCCCGAGCATCCTGGCGATTGCCGTGGTGAACAGCGCTGCTCCTCGACGGGGCAGCCGGTATGTCATGGAACCATTTTCCATGACATCAACATTTATAGCCGGGTCAGGGCGTGAAGTCAAAGCCGGACCTGTGGGATTTGGCTTGCAAAGCGCCGAGACGGGCGGGCGGAAGAGTGGATGGTGACCCCGGGAAGATTCGAACTTCCGACCTGCGGTTTAGGAAACCGTCGCTCTATCCACCTGAGCTACGGGGCCACGTTTAGAATCATCTACTTACATGATCCAGTCATGCTCCAGACTCCATACTAACTCAAGCAGCGAAGCAGCGTTTGGTAGTGGGAAGGTGAATTTTGCCGATAGGGAGGACCAGAGGCCCCGTTTATGTGCAGATTGGGTTCACTTACGAATTCGGGGCGGTGCAAGCGAGCCCGGAAAACCGAACACCGAGGAGGTTTGAATGAGAAGCCTGGTTGCGGAAGACGACGCCACAAGCCGGACGATCCTGCGGAAGTTCCTCTCCCATTACGGCGAGTGCGACGCTGCTGTCGATGGGAAAGAGGCGGTTGAGGCAGTCAAGGATGCGCTGGAAAAGCATCGGAGATACGACCTGGTCTGCATGGATCTTGGAATGCCCGTGATGGGCGGGCAAGAGGCTATTCGTGAGATTCACAAGCTGGATTCGGCGGCCGGGGTAATGCCGGGAACCAGAATTATTGTGACGACGGCTCATAGCGACATGGAAAACATCACCAATGCGTTGATCGGCAAGTGCAATGCCTATCTGATGAAACCTATCGATCAAGGCAAGCTGCGCAGCGAGTTACAGGAATTAGGGCTGATCGAGTAACCGACAAGCTCGGATCCGTGGATAACGAGCCGTTATCGAATCGAAGGTTGCGGTGGAGTGGCCGGGTGCCGGCCTGTGTCTCCGGCATGTACGCGGAAGGGCTCTGCTGATGCATGTTCCTGCCGAATTGGCGAAGTTGAGATGTGTGGATTCTAATCATCGATCCTGGCCCCGCACAAATCGTTTAGCAATTTCAACTTTATTTCTCATCGACCGATAACGTTACTCAATGGCCGCCAACCGCCATGTTTTTGCATTGGACGAGGTTGGGGCGGGCGTGACTGGCAACGTTATGCCGAGGAGCAATCGCGACTATGCCGAAGTTGACATTGAGTAACAAGATACTGCTGATTGGCACAGGTTTGGGTGCGCTGACTGTGCTTCAAGGGTTTCTTGCTTTATCGACGATGTATCGGACCAGGCAAGCCGTGAACGCCATGAACAAAGACACCTACGCCACGCTGTATCTGGCGGGAAAGATGAAGGGCACGGCCAAGGACCAGCGGATCGCGATCATTCTTCATTTAGGCGCCACCAGCGACGCGGAGAGGGCGAAGAACGAATCTCTTGTAGACAAGGCGGAAGCGGATCTGCGCGGCGTTCGCGACGATTATCCGAAGTTCGACCCAATGGATCGCGAAGAGATAGCGCAGCTTGCCGACCGCCAGGATGATTTCTACCGGGTATGGTTGCAAATTCGAGATCTGAGCCGGGCGGGCAGGAAGCAGGAGGCCTGGGATCTGTACAACACCCGTCTTCTGGCTGCAACTCTTGAGCGGCGCAAGATCGAGGACAAGCTGGCGGAGATCGACAAGGCTCGCGGCGATGCGCTGACGCAATCGGCGGTAACCAGTATCGCCCATGGCATTCCAGGGGTGTGGGTGGTGCTGTTTATTTCGATTCTCTTCGGAAGCGCCGGTGCTTACTCGTTTGCTCATTTAGTTCGGCGGTCGATCGAGCCTCTTGAGGCCGCAATTCTTGCGCTGGGCAAGGGGGTGCTGCGCGGAAAGGTCGAGGTGTTGAGTGGGGACGACATCGGGGGGATGGCCGCGTACATGAACGCCGCCCTCGAACAGATGACGGGCACCGTCTCGGGAATCGATTATTGCAGCACCAAGATCACCGCGGCCACCAATGAGATCCACTCCCATGCCAATCGGACCACCGAGGCCGCCATTACACAGCGCGATCGCATTCTGCAAATCGGCAATTCGCTGCAGGAGATGGTGGGAAGCGTGAAGAATGTATCCGACGACTCAGTCCGCGCCTCGGATTCGGCAAACGATGCGGTTGAGATTGCAAGGCGGGGCGGCCTGATTGTGAACGAAGCTTTGGTAACGATGCAGACGATCGCCGAACAAGTACACGCTACGGGGGAGAAGATTGCGGAACTGGGCAAGAGCTCGGACGAAATCGGAAAGATCGTCGCAGTGATCAAGGAAATTGCGGGACAAACCAACTTGCTGGCGCTGAATGCCGCCATTGAAGCCGCGCGAGCCGGCGAGCAGGGACGCGGCTTCGCAGTGGTTGCGGGCGAAGTTCGGCGGCTGGCGGAACGAACGACGAACGCGACGAAAGAAATTGGGCAGATGATCGAGACCGTGCAGATTGAGACCAAGCAGGCCGTTGAGCAGATGACGGCGGGGACAGCGCAGGTGGAAGCCGGGGTGGCTACGACTTCGAAGGCGGGGGCATCGCTTGAGGCGATTATCGCGGCGGCGCAGAACGTGGGCGACATGATATCCAGGATCTCCGCGACCGCCGGCCAGCAAGGCGGCGCCGCGCAGGAGATCAATGCGAACGTGGAGCAGATTGCGAAACTCACCAGTGAATCGGCGGAAGATGCTCAGCAGTCCACGGTGTCCTGCGACAATCTCTCCAAGCTGGCGCTGTCATTGAAGCAAATCGTCAACCAATTCACGTTTCACCAGATCATCAGCGCTGGATCGCAGCAGTAAGTCCGGCTCGGTCCGGGTCCCTCAGGCTATCCCAAAATGTTATTCTATGTAGCCATGCGGACCGTTCCGATTCTCCTGCTGATGCTCGTGCTACAGGCTGCGGCAGGCCAAGCGCCAAAGCAGGCCCCAAGCGCGGATGTGGACGAGTTGCTGCGTGCGGGAATCGCCGCCAGCCAGCATGGCGATTATCGATCCGCTATTCAGGATTTCCGGCAGGTCCTGGCCATGAGGCCGGAAATGGTGGAAGCTCGTGTCGGCCTGGGCGCGGCGCTCGCCGCCACGGGACAGTTCGACGCGGCTATCGAAGAGGATCTGCGAGCGCTTGCTTCGACTCCGGACAAGACGGCGGCGCGCATGAACCTGGGGTTAGCCTATTACAAAAAAGGCGATCTTGCCCACGCTCGCGAGCAACTCGAAACAGTTCATCTAGCGACGCCGCTCGACTTGCCCGCCGCCATTCTGCTCGCCACCGTTTACATTCAGATGGGAAGAGAAGCGGATGCCGTCGATTTGTTGATGCCGCTGGAGCCGCAGAACGAAAGCAACATGAAGCTGGAATACGTCCTCGCCTTCAGTCTGATCCAATCCGGAAGGGATAAGGAGGGCGTTCCGCGCATGGAGAAATTCGCCAAGGCCACGCACTCGGCCAATGCCTACGTCATCGCGGGATCGGCGCTATTGCACCGAGGCGAAATGACCAGCGCACAACCCGACCTGAACGCAGCCATGCAATTGGATCCGTCCATGCCCGGGCTATCCACCATGGTTGGGCAAGCTCAATACGCTTTGGGCGATATGAAGGCGGCGACACTGGCCTTCCAGGCGGCACTGCGCCAGAACCCGCAGGACTTCGATGCCAATGTCGACCTGGGAGCGATACGGTCGAAGGAGCATGACTACGCGAATGCGCGGCCGCTGCTGGAACTGGCTCTCGAGCTCAACCCCAAGTCTCCGCTGGCGCGCATGGAAATGGCGAAGTTAGATGTAGCCACCGGCCGATATACCGAGGCAGCGGCGGCGCTGGAAGAACTGGTGAAAGCCGAGCCCAACTGGCTGGATGCTCACTGGGAGCTGGCCACGGCCTATTTTGAGCTCGACCGCCCCGAAGAAGGCAAGCGCGAACGCATGATCGCACAAGAGCTAAAGGCGCGCCAGGTGATTAAGGAGCCGGACTCAAAATAACGGCATCTGAGCGGCTCCTGTTTTCGAATCATCGTACTGGACGAATTTGCAGCGCGCCAGCGCTCAGTCGTAGTATTCCAGGCCAAGATGGGTGATCAAGTCCGCGCCCATGATGTGCCGCAGCGTGTTCTTCAGCTTCATGGACTGGATAAACAAGTCGTGTTCCGGATAAAGCCCCGCTGCCGTTTGTGGCGACTTGAGATAGAAGCTGAGCCACTCCTGAATTCCCCTCGACCGCAGTTCCGGCGTGCGCTTGGCCAGATCGAGGAACAGCACCAAGTCGAGCGCGATGGGAGCGGCGAGAATCGAGTCGCGACAGAGGAAGTTCACCTTGATCTGCATGGGATAGCCCAGCCAGCCGAAGATGTCGATGTTGTCCCATGCCTCTTTGTCGTCGCCGCGCGGCGGGTAGTAGTTAATGCGAATCTTGTGGTAAATGTCCTTGTAGAGATCGGGATAGAGCTCGGGCTGAAAGATGTAGTCGAGCGAGCCCAGCTTCGACTCTTCCTTGGTCTTGAACGATTGCGGATCGTCGAGTACTTCGCCGTCGCGGTTGCCCAGGATGTTGGTGGAGAACCACCCGGACACACCGATCATGCGTGCCTTGAAGGCTGGCGCAAGCACGGTCTTCATAAACGTCTGCCCGGTTTTGAAGTCCTTGCCGCAGATTGGCGCGGAGTTCTTCTTCGACAACTCAATCATCGCCGGAACATCTACCGTAAGATTCGGCGCGCCATTCGCAAATGGAACTCCCTCGCTCAGGGCCGCATACGCATAGATCTGCGACGGAGCGATGCCGATGTCGTTGTTGTCCAGGCCCTTTTCAAAAGCCTTGATCGACTGATGCACCTCGGTCGGCTCCAGGAAGATCTCCGTGGACCCGCACCAGATCATCACCACGCGATCCACCTTCTTCTTGAACGCCTGAATGTCCGCAATCAACTGATTGGCCAGGTCGCGCTTGGTCTTGCCTTTCTTCACGTGGGTGCCGTTCAGCCGCTTCACGTAGTACTGGTCAAAAACCGCAGGCATAGGCTTGATCTTTTCCAGGGTTGGCTTCAGCTTGGCGAGCGTTTCCTTGTCCAGCACCGCGGCATGAAGCGCGGACTCATATACGTTGTCCTTGAAGATGTCCCAACCGGTAAACACGATGTCGTTCAGGTCCGCCAGCGGAACAAAGTCCTTGATCAGCGGAGATTTGTTGTCGGTTCGTTTGCCCAGGCGGATCGTGCCCATCTGCGTGAGGGAACCCACCGGTTTCGCCAAACCAAGCCGCACGGCCTCAACACCCGCAATCATCGTTGTGGCAACGGCGCCCAGGCCCACCACCATCACACCCAACTTGCCGGTTGCGGGCTCCACTTTGCCTGCCGCCGCCTGTTTGCTCTTGCTCACAGCTTTCTTTTTCGTTGCCATCTACTGCTCCTATTCTCCGTTGGTCACGAGGTCAACTGCCCCGCGATCCGTTGCTGTTTCGAAATGCGAAGCCAAAACCTTCCCTAAGCCGCGCTGCTCCGCCGGTTCCTTCTCCAGTGGCTCCAAACAAACCACACAACTCCCGCAACCAATGCAAACTCCACCGCGAGATGAAACCGATGGAACCACTCGTGAAAGCGCGGGTCAGTGTGCCACGCCTCGCCCAGCTTCATGCCCGCATAGGCAAGCGCAAAACACCATGGCCACGAGCCAATAAACGTGTAGAGATGAAATTTGCCCTGCGGCATCTTCGCGATGCCCGCCGGAAACGCGATAAAAGTGCGAACCACCGGCAGCAAACGCCCCAGGAGCACCATGATCGACCCATACTTGTCGAAATAGTAGGTCATGCGGTCCAGGTCGTGGCGGCTCATTAGCACCCAGCGGCCATAGCGCTCCACCAGCGGACGCCCGCCCCTGGCTCCAATCCAGTACGACACCACAGACCCCAGATTGCAGCCGATGGCTCCGGCCGTCGCCGCAATCCACAGATTCATGTGTCCCAGATAAACCACATAGCCGGCAAACGGCATAATGATCTCCGACGGCAACGGAATGCACGCCGACTCAATCCCCATTAACGCCGCAACACCCGCGTAGCCGCCCGCATCAATCACATGGGTAACGAACAGGACAAGGAAGGCAATAATCTTTTCACTCATGCTGAATCGAGTATAGCGAGGGACGCCTGCGTTCTGGCCGCTTCGGCCCAGGTCCGGCTTTGGGATTTGCGTTTTTCGCCATTTTCCGGCGTTTCCGATAGGTTTGTTGACAGTAGTGACTTCGTTTATAGTAGTAACTATGGCGTTCGATCTTCCGGAGGATGATCCAGTGGCGAGAAAATACTCCATGCGCTGCTCCATCGCGCGCACCCTCGACATCGTCGGCGACCGCTGGACGATCCTCATCCTCAGAGATCTCTTCCTGCATCCCGCTCGCCGATTCCATGACTTTGAAGCCAGTCTTCCCGGCCTCACTCCCAGCGTGCTCTCCTCCCGGATCAAGGAGCTGGCCGCCTATGGCATTCTCACCAGCCGCCTCTATGCCGACCATCCTCCGCGCCCCGAATATCTGCTGACGCCCAAAGGCCGCGCGCTGAACCCAATTCTGATTGCCATGAAGGCCTGGGGCGAGCAATACGCCGCCTCTCCACCCGCGGCCGCAAGCCTGGAGAGCGATCTAAGGCAGTGAGTGGGTCTCAACACTCCCTTTCAGCGTATTTCAAAAAATGTCTCGGCGGAATTTGGCCGGGTTCACGCAGGGGCCAAACAGGCTGTGGAAAAGCTCCTCGTGCGCAACCTTCAGACGCCTTCTAACAAGGGCACGACTTCACCAGGGCCAATAAAGCCGCAACCTCTTCAGCCCTGCCGCAAATGCCGAAATATCAAAGGGGCCTCAGCCCCTGAGGGAAGTTTGGCGAACGGATGCGGAGCCAGCCTCACCGCAACCCCACCAGCCCAGTCACCGATTCGATCAGCTTCGCGGGGTCGTACCCCACCCCATTCTTGAACACCGTCTCCACCTTCTCCACGTTCTCAATCTTCTCTGCCGGATTGCGGCCCAGCACCACCAAATCGGCCGCCTTGCCCACCGCAATCGATCCAATGCTCGAGTCCTTGCCCATGAACACCGCCCCATTCAAGCTGGCAATCCGAATCGCCTCCACCGGCGAAAACCCCGCCTCCACCAGCAGCTCCAGGTTGCGCTGGTCGCCGAACCCTGGCACCACGCCGCCATACCCCGTCGGATCGCATCCCGCCATCAGCAATCCGCCGGCAGCCACAAACTCCCGCTCAAACTGCATCTCCTTTTTCAGCAGCGTGTCGCTCACTCGTTCGCCCACCATCGTACGGTCGGTGAGGTATTCATTCGCCGCCTCCACCGTCAGGGTCTTCAGCGCAGCGTTCTCCCGTTCCATCGGCGGCCGGCCGGCCCCAAACGTCTCAAAAATCGCCAGCGTCGAGGTGATGGCGACATGGTGAGCCACCAGGTAGGCGATCATCCCACGCACCTCGGGCCCCTCAATGTCCAGGCTCTTGTCCATGTATCCCTGGGTTGCTCGCTGGCTTGGGCACTGATCCGGCTTTTTCCCCGGATAGAACTCCGTATCCACCAGCAGTCCGTGCTCCAGGTTATCGATGCCCAGCCCGGCTGCCTGCGTAAACCCAATCGAGCACAGATGACCGGTAATCTTCAGCCCGTGCGCGTGCGCATGGTCAATCGCCGCCTTCAGCTCATCGGCCGTCAGGTAGTTGTAGGCCTTGAACGAGGTAACTCCCTCCGCCGCCCAATAGTCTACGGTGCGCGCCGCGTCCTCAGGGTTGGCCAGTTGATGCATCTGAATCGCAAAGGTGTCCTTGCCCTCCAGATACGGCCCAGTGACGTCGAGCGTGGGCCCGGGAATCCTTCCCGCATCGATGGCTGCCTTCAGTTCGAGATCGGTATAGGGCTCCAGGCTGCCGCCTGTCCGCGCCGTCGTAACCCCGCCGGCCAGATACAGCCGAGGCGCACTGTCCGCAGCTTCCCCATAAAGGGCCAATCCCCCTGCGGGCCGCTGCGGCAATGGATAGAACAGGTGCTCGTGCATCCCAACCAGGCCAGGAATCAGCGTCTTTCCGGTCAGGTTCAGCACCTTGGCATTGGGCGGGTAGGGTGCATGTGCGCTGGCGGATTGAACGGCTCTAATTCTCCCCTCCGCAACGTCAACGCGCATATCTTCTTGCGGAGCGCTGCCAGTGCCGTCGATCAGCCGCGCATGTTCCAGCACCAGCGAAGGCGCGTTCTCCTTGATATAAGGCGACAGCGGATCAGCCTTCTGCTGGGCTGCGGCGACAAGGGAAATTGCCAGGCCAGCGCCTGCGATCATTGTCAGCGGAGCGATCTTCATAAGCGGGGCCACCCTGGGAAACGAGGATGGACTCAGTTCTATCAGATTCGGGAGGCCATTCGGCGAATTACGGAGCCTCTCAACAAGCTGGCATCGTCTCGGTCGTCCCCCTGCTTGGCCAGGCCCGGCATGATCTCCAGCTCGCGGTCCACCGGCAGGCTGGCCAGGTCCACATCGATGCCGCCAAAGTTGAGGATGCCTGGCTTTTGGCCCGGAACGCCCTTCAGCTTCACCTGTTGGTTGGGCAGGACAATTGGCAGGTTATACTCCTGGCCCATCTTCCAATAGGACTGAAACAGGGCGGGCGTTACCAGCAGGGCGCGCATGTGGTTGTCCAGGTGGCTGATGGGGATTCCGGCGCGCTTGGCCATGTCGATCTGGGCGCGCAACTCGCCCTCAACTTCCGCCGGGGTTGCGCGGTGAGCAACGGAGATTTGGCTGCTCGACAGGTACCCGCCCGGATCGGTCAGCCCCGATCCTCTCTCTAAGCCGGAGACGGGACGCCAGCGGTAGCTTGACCAATCCGAGTTCAGGTCAAGGCGTACGCCCAGGTCGGCATTGGGATGGCTGCGCGACCAGCGCAGAACCTCGGGAAACCATGGGCCCGGCACCAGAATGCCCGCCGTCGTTACCCAGCCCTTTTCCAAGGCTTCAAAGCTGGCCTTGTCAATGGAGTGCGCCATGCCCAGGTCTTCGGCTTGAATTACAAGCAGACGCGCATCCGGCGCATAGCCGAGCATGTCGGCTACAGTTTTCGGGTGGATTGGCGATGATTGCTGAGCTGCTGCACAGGCGCAAAGGCTGATGGCGCATGCCACGTAGACAAAGGTTCTCAACATCTTTCTCATTTGGTGGTTCCTTGACGATCGATAATCATCCAGCGGAGAGGCTGGCAATTGCCCGAGTGGAGGCCCAATTGCCAGTCCGCCTCGCCACCCTCCCCGGTCCCCAAAAGCGAGGGACCGGGGGCACCCTCAACTTCGTAGGATTCCCGTGAGACCGGGGCCAGGCGGCTCGATCCGAGCCAGTCGGTGTGGCGAATGTAGCTCAATCCACTTGCATTGTAGATGGCCGTGGAGCCGCCGGGAAGCGGAATCGTAGTCTTTTTCGGTCCGCCGCTGTACAGTGCCAATAGCACTCCGTCGGGCCGGTAAGAGAATTGCGTGTACACGCCGCCCAAGCCTTTCTCGACCATGCGGCCCAGCGCGTCGTAGGTGGCCGTGGTTGAGTGGATGCCCAATTGCCAGTCCGCCTCACCACCCTCCCCGGTCCCCAAAGGCGAGGGACCAGGGGCACCCAGCGTCCGTGTTTTCAATCTCTTGGGTAGGCTGAAGGCCCATGGAGACACGACTGAAGTCGTGCCCTGATACAGTGCGCGTCCGAGCGGAATTCTTTACAGCTCCAGCACATTGTCCTCAATGGCCAGACGCACATTTCCGTCAGACTTTGCGAGCCTGCGAACGGCCTCCGGCTTGTCTACTTTAGCTTTCAGCATGACAAGGGCTACCGGGACGCTGCGGCCGGCGCTCTTGATGGTATCGACGGCTGTGGCCCGGTCGATTCTACAGGCGCCCATGAGAATGCGGATGCCGCGCTCCACCAGCTTCGAATTCTGCATGTGTACGTTGACCATCAGGTTCTCGTACACATAGCCCAGGCGGGTCATTGCGCCGGTGGTGATCATGTTCAGAACCATCTTCTGGGCGGTGCCAGCTTTCATGCGGGTCGACCCGGAGACGACCTCCGCACCTACGTCGGCGACGATGGTAATATCGGCAGCTCCAGCCAACGGGGTGTCGTGGTTGCAGGTGACCGCGGCGGTGTGCGCTCCGCGGGCGCGCGCATAGGCCACGGCGGCTACCACGTACGGGGTGCGGCCCGAAGCGGAAAGCCCGACCACAACATCCTTGCGGGTGGGGCGGCGACGGGCAATGTCGCGTTGGCCAAGCTCTTCCGAATCCTCATTGACCTCAACGGCCGATGCCAGCGCCTTGGGTCCGCCGGCCATGATGTACTGCACCTGTCCTGGAGCTGTGGAGTAAGTCGGCGGGCATTCCGAGGAGTCGAGCGCCGCAATGCGTCCGCTGGACCCCGCGCCGACGTAGATGAGCCTGCCGCCATCGCGAAGACTGCGAGCCACCTGATCGATGACCTGAGCGATCTCGGGAATGGCCTTTTTGACCGCAGCCGAGATCTTGGCGTCCTCATGATTGATGATCCGCGCAATTTCAAGCGCGGATTTTGTGTCGAAGCCTTGAGAAGCCTCGTTTTGACTCTCGGTGGTCAGTTGCTGAAGCAGTGAGGCCTGGTCTTTTTTGATGTCGTTTGTATGCGTGCCGGCCGTCTCCTGAATCGTAGAACTCGTAAGCATGCGTATGCCCCCGAGTTTTAATTGTATCTGGAAACCGTGCAACTCACGAGTGAATTCTGGATTGGGAGCCAGGGACCGAGGTCACACGATGGTGGTAGGCTGAAGCGCTTCCCGAATGGCGTCGTGAAAGGCAGGCCAAACCTGCCGGATTAGCCGGCTCTTCCGATCTGGCCAGGTGCGGTTGCTGAGAAGGACGACAGCAACCTGCGCTTCAAGGTCGATCCAGAGGGAGCACCCGCTGAATCCCAAATGTCCGATTGATCGAGGGGAAAAATGCCGGCCCGACGTTGAGTCTGCGGATGGCGTATCCCAGCCCAGGGCACGCGAGCTGCCTTCCGGACCCTGGCGCTGGGCGAAAAGCTCGATGGTCGCCGGATCGAAGAGGCTGGGCTTGGCCGGCTTGGATGCGGTCCCGGGGGCGGCGTCGAGGATCTCATGAGCAAATCGCAACAGGTCACGAACATTGGAGAACAGTCCGGCGTGGCCTCCGGCGCCCTTGAGCAGCCAGGCGTGTTCATCCTGAACCTCGCCCTGAATGCGGCGATGACGGAAGGTGGTATCTTCTTCGGTGGGCGGAATTGACTCGCGAACCGCGAGCGGCGGGCAGAATCCCGTTGCGGACAGCCCCAGAGGCTGAAAGACTTCGCGTCGAACCCAGGTTGCGAGATACTCTCGTGTGCGAACTTCCAGCGCCTTGCCAAGCAGAATGAAGCCTGGATCGGAATACTCGGCCCGCGCACCCGGCTCGGCTTCGAGGGGCAGTTCAAGGCAGGCGCGGAATAGGGCAGCAGCGGTGGTGGCCGTGCGAAAGAACTCCACATAGCCCGGCAACCCTGAATTGTGAGCCAGGAGGTGGCGCAGAGTCACATGGCGAGCTCGCCCGCCGGGGGCGCGACCAACGACGAAGCCGGGGAGCAACTCTCCCAGAGGCGTTTCCAGATCGAGCAAGCCGCGCTGGTAGAGCAGCATGGCTGTCGACGTGGTAGCCACCACTTTGGTGATGCTGGCCACGTCGTGAATGGTGTCCGGTGCAACGGGGGGCGCGCCTTCGTCGTAGGTAAAGCGCCCCAGCGCATCGTGCAGAACGACCTGGCCCCGCGAGAGTACGCCGAAGGCACAGCCGGGAAATGCTCGGGCGGCAATTGCGTCGTTCAGCACGCGATAAACGGCGGCAAACTTGTTAAGCTGGCCGCCGGCCACAGCATTGGGCGAATTGATTTCAGGATCGTTCATCCTCTTTGAATCGTACCGCGAATCGATGTTTGCCGCATTTGTGTCCCTTTACGGGCGAAGGAGGCTATCCTTGAATGCGTACGGCTCGTCTATCGCTTAGGGATATGTTGCGGAGGAGTTCATGCGCCTGCTGAAAAGAACGTCGGCGATTGCAATCGCGCTGTGCCTCGCGCTCGCTTGTTCCTGGTCGCTTTTTGCGCAAGAAACGGCCGCTACTGCCGCTCCACCGGAAAGGAAGACCTATACCGTCCCCGAAGGGACCAAAGTCCTGCTTCAGTTGCGCAGCGGCATCAATACCAAGAGCGCCAAGGCGGGGGATGGCGTTTACCTTTCCTCGACATTTCCGGTGGTGGTCGGGAACAAGGTAATGATCCCGATGGGAGTGTACGTGCAAGGCACAGTGGACCACGTTGTGCGAGCGGGGCACGTGAAGGGCAAGGCGCAGCTCGATATGCATTTCACGTCGATCATTTTTCCCAATGGCACGGTAGTTGAGATTCCAGGCATGGTGAACAACCTGCCGGGCGCCAGGAAGCAGTCCGTGAAAGATGACGGCGAGGGAACGATTGAGCAGGATGCGGATAAGGGGCGAAATGCAGGGGAGGTGGCGAAGATCGCCATTCCAACCGGAGGCACTGTTGGGTCTATAGGCGGGGCTGTCTCGGGGCATCCCATTGCCGGGGGCGTTGCCGGCATTGGAGCGGGCCTTGCCGCGGTGGGGATTGCATCGCTGTTTACCCGCGGCGCGGACGTGAACATCGAGAGCGGAACGCAGGTTGAGATGGTGCTGCAACGGCCGCTGTTGCTGGAGGAGGCGAACCTGAGCGGCAATGCGCCGTTGCTGGTTCCCGCAGCCGACCAGGCCAAACCGATGGACAAGCCAAATCGCGCTCGTGTGCTGTGCCCACCAGGAGGGCTCGGTTGCGAGTAATCTAGAAGAGAGATGGAAACGGCTTCCCACGATCGTAATTCCCAGATTCAGGACCCGGCGGTCGCCAGCGCGACCGAGCGCGGTCTGCCACCGATACCCCCCGCGCAACCGGGGCCGTCGCCTACCGCGGGCTTCGGACTATGGATACGCGATCTTCTTATATCCGCAGTGGCGTCGGTGCTGATCATTACCTTTCTCTACCAACCGGTTCGGGTGGAGGGCACAAGCATGTTGCCCCGTCTGGAAGATCGCGACCGGCTTTTTATCAACAAATTTGTCTACCGCATCTCATCGATCGATCGCAACGATGTGGTTGTATTCCACTATCCGCGGGACCCGGAAAAGAGCTACATCAAGCGAGTGATCGCTCTGCCGGGAGACCGTTTGCGCATCAATCGCGGCCAGGTGTGGGTAAACGGCGAGCGGCTAAGTGAACCCTATGTTCCGGAGATCTATCGCGACAACCGCTCGATGGCGGAGATTGTGGTTCCCGAAGGCAGCTACTTCATGATGGGCGACCACCGGTCCATCTCGTCCGACAGTCGCGAATTCGGCCCTGTGGAGCGTTCGCTTATCTACGGCAAGGCCGTGTTTGTCTACTGGCCGACACGGGATGCGGGGGTGGTTAGGTAGCGGAAGCGGAAACCGCCGGGATATCCACCGGGACAAGAACGGCTCATCCTGCTAGAATCGATTGAATCCACTCCTCGGAGAGGCAATGCAGGCAATCTTAGCGCTCGAAGACGGGCGCATCTTCCGTGGCCTCGGCTATGGGCACCCGGGCGAATGCCAGGGTGAAGTCGTTTTCAATACCTCCCTTACCGGTTACCAGGAAATCGCCACCGATCCTTCCTATGCCGGACAAATTGTCGTTCTCACCAATCCCCAGATCGGCAACTACGGCACCAACCTTGCCGATAACGAGTCGGCCAAGCCCTACATCGAGGGGTTGATCGTCCGCGAGTTCTCGCCTATCAGCTCCAACTGGCGCTCGGAACAGGTGACCGACGAGTACATGGAGCGGTACCAGGTTCCAGTGCTGGCCGAGATCGATACACGCGCGCTGGTTCGCCATTTGCGCACCCATGGCGTGATGCGCGGGGTGATTTCGACGACGGAGAGCAACGTCGAGGTGTTGGTCGAAAAGGCCAAGGCGATCCGCAAAATGGACGGGACGGATCTGGCGCGGGTCGTCTCCACAAAGAGTATTTACCAGTTTGATTCCTCCGACAGCCGCAACCAGTCGGGGGAGCGGTTGCTGACGGAAGGATTCCTCTCGCACAAGGATGCGCGAAAGCAGCTTCTGCACGTTGTCGCTTATGACTTCGGCATCAAGCACAACATATTGAGGATGCTTACCCGCGAGGGCTGCCGGGTGACGGTGGTACCGGCTGAGACGACGGCCGAAGATGTGCTGGAACTGAAGCCCGATGGCGTCTTCCTGTCGAACGGCCCGGGCGACCCGGAGCCGGTGGATTATGCCGTGACGGCGATTCGCAAAATGCTGGGCCGTGTGCCGGTGTTCGGGATTTGCCTTGGACACCAACTTACGGGCCTGGCGCTTGGCGGCAAAACCTATAAGCTCAAATTCGGCCACCATGGCGGCAACCACCCGGTGAGGAACAACGCCACCGGGAAGGTGGAAATTACGGCTCACAATCACAACTTCGCCGTCGATCCGGACTCGATCAACGCCAATGAGGTCGAGCTCACCCACGTGGACCTGAACGACCAGACGCTGGAGGGCCTGCGGCATAAGACGCTGCCGCTCTTCAGCGTGCAATATCACCCCGAAGCCGCGCCGGGGCCGCACGATTCGCATTACCTTTTCCGCGACTTCCGGTTGATGATGCAGGAGTGGAAGGGATGAAGAGCTGGTTCCCAGTCCTGTTCCTTTTAGCAGGGCTCGGGAGTTCCTTTTCCATTAGCCAGAATTCAAATCCTCCGGCTGGACAAAGGAGCCCACTCGATCTCTACATCGAAGGTCTCCGAACTCACTCCGTGAACAATGCGGCTGCAGGTTTCACCCAGATTTGTGGTGTGAAACTCGATGAGGCTGCGATTCGTTTTGCGTTCTCCAACAACGATGCGGGAACCTGGAAGCTGGTTGACGACCTTCCGAAGGCATATGACGACATCGAGATGGACCTCGTCGGCACAGCTGAAGTCTGGAAGAATCCCGCAGGAACGGTAGTGGAAATCTGGCAAGCCGCACTGGATGTTGGTGGATTCAGCAGAAGCTTCTTTTGCTTCGCCAAGGACGGACGACTGACCGCGTTCGATGCCATTAATTTTCAGATCCCGGATGACGACGGTAAGCCATGGGGCATGCATGAAAGATGGATTCTGAAAAGTGACGGCGCATTTCGAGCCGCGATTCCGTTTCAATTTATCGGCCTTGATGAAAAAACTATCCCGAAGCCTAAGCTCGATCAGGACGACGAACAATTTGCAGCAAGCTGGGGACACAAACCCCCGCCGATCAAGACTCTCAATGAGTTGAAGCTTCCCCTCGCACTCTTCAACTGAACTCAACAGCAGGCCTCGAAAGTAAAGAGCAAAGAAAAATGCCACGCAGAAATGACATTCAGAAGATCTTGGTGATCGGCTCCGGGCCGATCGTGATCGGCCAATCCGCAGAGTTCGATTACTCCGGGACGCAGGCCTGCAAGGCTCTCAAGCAGGAGGGCTACGAGGTGGTGCTGGTGAACTCGAACCCGGCCACCATCATGACCGATCCCGACCTCGCCGACCGCACCTATATCGAGCCGCTCACCCGCGAGTACGTCGAGGAAATCATCCGCATTGAATCGCAGATGCTCGCTGATAGGCCCGGCTCGGGGATATTCGCCCTGCTGCCCACAGTCGGCGGACAGACAGCGCTGAACCTGGCCGTCGATCTGGCCGACGCGGGCATTCTCGACAAGTACAACGTCGAGCTGATTGGCGCCAAGCT
>Ga0302320_10002030_pt1 | contig 48279 bp, 28 predicted proteins | sample Bog_T0_3_FD_202130 | JGI IMG/M metagenome (GOLD analysis project Ga0302320, IMG submission 202130) | Peat permafrost microbial communities from Stordalen Mire near Abisko, Sweden - Bog_T0_3 | ecosystem: Environmental > Terrestrial > Soil > Wetlands > Peat | place: Sweden: Abisko, Stordalen Mire... | reverse complement strand
CCGTTTCCTTCGCCAGTTTTTCCAGTTCCTCGACGATGGCGGTGCCTTTGGGCAGCCAGAGCGGCAGGCCCGGACCGACGTATTCGGTGTCAATCGCGAACAGCCCCATCTCCGCGCCGATCTTGCGATGGTCGCGGCGCTTGGCCTCCTCGATCATCTTGAAATACTCGTCGAGCGCGGTCTTGTTCTTGAACGCTGTGCCGTAGATGCGCTGGAGCTGCGGGTTGCGCTCGTCGCCCTTGTAATACGCGCTGGCCACGCTCGTGAGCTTGAACGCGCCGATGTTGCCGGTGCGCATCACGTGCGGCCCGGCGCACAGGTCAACAAAATCGCCGTTCTTGAAATAGGTGATTTGCTCACCCTCGGGAATGGCTTCGAGGTTGCCAATCTTGAACTTGCTCGGATTGCCCGGACGCTCGGTCAGGCCGCCCAGCCGCCCGCTCTCGGAATCCTTCAGTGCCTGCTCGCGCGTGACGACGATTTTCTCGAAGACGTTGTTCGCCTTGATCTCCTTTTTCATCTCGGCCTCGATGGTGGGGAAATCCTCCGGCGAGATGCGGTGCTTCAAGTCCACGTCATAATAAAATCCGTTTTCGACCGGTGGCCCGGCGGCGAATTGCGCGTCCGGCCACAGCCGCAGGATGGCCGTGGCCATGACGTGCGCGGCGGAATGCCGGATGCGTTCCAGCTCCGTCATCTTTGCGCGGTCGTCCAAAGTTTTTCGTTCAGATTCCATGGCTTTCTTTTAACGCAACGACGCAAAGATATAAAGGCGCAAAGCAATTGATAATTGTTTCACTTGGCGGCTTTGCACCTTAGCGCCTTTGCGTTAATTCTTTTGCCCGGTCTTCCAAATCGCCACCAACCCGCCAAACCCTCCCAGCAGCAGCACGCTCACGGCCAGCGCCCCGCTGTTGGCGTATTGCGGCAAAAATTCCAGCGCCGCCGCGCCAATAGCCGGGCCGACGCAATTGCCCAGGCCGATCGCCGCCTCGTGGATGCCGCCATGCTCGCTTTTGGCCGAGCCGCCGTCCATCGAGTAGAACAGCGACGAGTAATAAATCAGGCCGATGGCGCCGCCAAAGAAGATTTGCGCGACAACAAGCACCAAGAGGTTCGGCGACAGCAGAATGGTCGCGAACGATAGGATCAGGACTGCGAACGCGGCGGCGAGCCAGCGAAAGCGGTAATGCCAGTCTGTCCAGCGCCACAGCACGACAAAGGCGCCCATCCGGACAAAACACCACAGCGACCAGACAAATCCCGCGAACATCGGTGAGACATGGAATTTTGCGGCAAGGCCGGGCGTGACGGCGATGAGCGTGTTGATGGCGATGTAGGCGAACGGATTCGCTAGCCACGCCATCTGCAGGAATGTTTTTGCCCGCGCGGGTGATGGGCGGTTCGGGTCGGGTGGCGGCGCTGCGTTCGTTTCACCGGCGGCGGCTCGCGCGGTTTCATTCGCATGATTTTGCAGCCAGAGCGTCAGCGCGAGCTGCACCAGCACAATCGCGAGCGGCAGGTAAAAAATGCTCTTGAATCCGAATTGAACGATGAGCGTACCACCGATGAAAAATGCCAGCGCGTTCGTCACGGCCCAGACGATATTGTAGATGCCGACAGCGCGCGGCACGCCTGCGGGTGGTTCACTCTCGCTGACCAGCGCCTCGAGTGTGGGCCAGATGCAGCACATGCCGATGTTGGTGACCGTCGCGGCGATTATCACGCCGGGTGCGGAAGCCATTTGCGAGCCGGTGGCCAGCCCCGCAGCCATCAGGACAAAACCGATTTTGAGCGCGGTGAAATAGCCGAACCGGTGCGCAAACCGTCCTGCCTGCCACGCCGCGATGGTGTAAGTCAGGCCGAGCAGCGCGGCCAGAAGGAGATTACTCTTGTCGCCGAACCCGAACTGGTCCCGCATGAAAAAGTAGAGATAGTTAAAAAAAAGAATCGTGGCGAAGGAGTTGAGTCCTTCGATCGTGAAACAGACGATTTTGAAACGGAATCCCGTTGGAGCGCTCATGGCTGGCCGGCAATTTCCCGGAGCGCGGCGTGACAATACCATTTCACCGCGTCCGACACCGGCGGCTGTAGTTTGTCCAAATCCGTTGCGTAACACCAGCGTATGTCGTGATGCTCGGCGGCGGCGAGCGTGGTAGGGACGACCTGCCGGTCGTCCGAGGCCGCGCGGCCGCGCGGCCCTACCGCCGGTCGCGCCCAATAAATCATGCCGATGTGCTCGTGCGTGTCGCTGATGCGGTGGATGTCGAGAAAGCGCGGTGCGATGAGCGCGCGCGTGCCGGGCGAAGTCGTGGGCGGACGCTCGCCAAGCAATTCCACGTCGAGACCGCTCTCTTCCTTCGCCTCGCGCAACGCAGCCTGTTCCGGGTCTTCGTCCAGTTCAATGTGTCCGCCGAGCGGCAGCCACTTATCCAGCTTGCGATGATGGATGAGCAGAATCTTGTCGCCATGAACGACGAAGATTGCGACCGTGAAATCAATTTTTTCGTGGATATGCGCCATGTCGGGATTGTAGTCATGTCCTTGCGAAAACCGAAAATATTTTGTAGGGCACGACGTGAGGAGTGCTTCATCCCGCAGAAAACCAAATTTATCTGTAGGGTACGACGTAAGGAGTGCTGCGTCCGGCAGATACCCAAAATGGTTTGTAGGGCACGACGTAAGGAGTGCTTCCCCGAAAATCCCCGACAACTCGTTACCTCCACGCCAACAAATTAGAAGGGCGGGCGTTTGATGTTTCTCGCGTCTGGATGGAGTGCAGTCGTATACAACTTCCAGAATATTTCCCAGAAATCCGCCGCCAGCGGATTCAATGTCGGATAGCCGGGTACGATGGCACCGTTGAATTTCCAGTCCTCTGGTTTGTGTGCCAGTTCCGCCTTCACCGGGTTGTCGAGGATATAGAAACACACCCCGGCGAATGCGTCGTGCTCGCGTTCGGCTTTGCGCAGGACGTTGTCGTGCGCTTGCGGCTGAAACCGCGCTGACGCGAGCGCGGGCTCGATATGCGTCCGCAAGAAAGCCATGCCGTTCCGCTGATCGCTGTCCAGCCGCAGGCCCATCCAGACGAGGTGCAAATGGTCCGGCATCAGGCAATATGTGGGACAAAACAACCCCTCGCGTATGGCGGTGTGGAGCATCAATTCGCGGAAACGCGCGTGAAATCTTTCCGTGAGCCAGCCGGTGGCGCGGTCGTGCATGGAGAGTGTCCAGTGAACGAAGGCATCTCCTTGATAATGCTCGCGTGGCAGACGCGGCAGACGACCAGGATGGGATATTTTCTCGGCGGTAAGAGTCATTGGAAAATTTGTAGGCGACGACGCAAGGAGTCGTCAAGTGTGAACGTGTCGTCAATCCAACCCCAACAGGTTAGTAGGGCACGACGTGAGGAGTGCTACATCCCAGCGAAACCCAAAATAATCTGTAGGGTACGACGTAAGGAGTGCTTCACCTAAAATCCCTTACGACTCGTTACCTCGTCGCCTACAAACAGTCTGTTCAATAATCATACAATCCGCTGTCCTTCGCGTAACCGCCGCTACCCGCGCCACCTTCCGGGCCGCCCATTAAATCGCCAAGCACATCCCCCATGTCGGCCTCGATTTTTTCCGGGTCGTCGCCGGCTTCAAGCCGTTTGATGGCCACGTCCATCTCCTTCGGCATCGAACCCGGCGGCATGAGGTCCTTCATTTTCTTCATCATGTGCGCCATGTGCTTGGGGTTGTTTTCGTCCAGATGCTCCATGTCGCGTTCCATTTCCATCATGGCGCGCTCGACGCGTGGATCGTCCAAATCCGGCATAGGAGGTCCATCGCCGGCCATTTCGCTTTTCGCCGCCGGCTCACTCAATCCTTTGGTCATGGCGAAGCGGCTGACTTGCTTCGAAAGCTTTTTGTTGCCGCATTTGGGGCAAACCGGCAGGCGGTCGGGATTCATGCGCTTCGAGAGAAAGCTGAAAATCCGGCGGCACTTGGGACAGGCAAATTCGTAAATCGGCATCGGGATTTACGATTCACAATTTTCGATGGGCGCGCCACATAAAAAATTTACGAGCCCGCGAAATTTTCGTCGGACTCGTAAATCGTATATCGCAAATCGTAAATTACTTCATCCGGTCAAAATTCTTCTGTAGAATCTGCCAATCCTTCAGGCCCTTCACCTTTTCCATCATGCCCTTGTTGATTTCGGCTTCCTTGGCATTCTTGGTCGGCTTGTTGTTCTTGTAAAAAATCCCGAAATAGCCGGGAAAATCCACCCCGGACAGCTTGTAAGCCTCCAGTTCGTTGGTCACGTCATGGCTTTTTGGCACTTCGTTGAACACGCCGCCCTTGCGCGGGTTGCTGGAGTCAAACGCGCCCTCGTAAAACTCCACGCACTCGCTCAAACATTCGATGAAGCTGAAGCCTTCATGATCCATCGCGGCCTCCATCATCTGCAAGACGTGGTTCGGATTCGTGTGCGTCGTGCGCGCGACGAACGTTGCCCCGGCGGCGATCGCCTGTTTCATCGGGTTGATGGGATAATCCACCGCGCCCCACTGGTCGGTCTTGCTCTTGAAACCGAGCGGCGACGTGGGCGAGGTCTGCTTTTTCGTGAGGCCATAGACCCAGTTGTCCATGACGCAATACGTCATCTTGATGTTCTTGCGGGCGGTATGGCTGAAATGGTTGCCGCCGATGGAAAAGGCGTCGCCATCGCCGCCGAACACGAACACGTGCAAATCCGGCCGTGACAGCGATATGCCGCTCGCGAACGGCAGCGCGCGCCCGTGGATATAATGCGCCCCGTGCGCCTGCACAAAATACGGAAACCGGCTGGAACAGCCGATGCCCGCGATGGTTGTGATTTTCTCATGCCACATCTTGCGCTTCTCGATCAGCTTGAAATAAAGCGCGAGCACCGAAAAATCGCCGCAGCCGGGGCACCACGTCGGGTGGTCGGCGGCGATTTCCTTTTTCGTCAGCCCTTTGCGTTCTACGGGCAGGGATGGCGGCGCGACGGCCACGCCGTTGCTGGCGCGTTCTGGGACTTCAGTTGTGAGCGTGCTCATGATTGTTTGGACAATTCAAATTGGAAATCATTTGTTCTTTTTATCGGCCAGGGCGCGGGCGCGGTCGAGGATTTCCTTCACCTTCCACGTCAGGCCGTCGGATTTGTTGATGCCGCGGATGCGTTCATCGCAATAACGCGCGCGCAGCAGCGAGGCAAGCTGGCCGTAGCCGTAAATGCCCTCGTCGTTCAGCTCGACCACAAAAATGTGGTGGAACCCCTTGAAAATCTCCTCAAGACCGTTCGGCAGCGGATTGATATGCTTGATGGTCAGGCCGGAAACCGCCTCGCCAATGCCGCGCGCGCGGTCAACGGCTTCGCGAATCGGTCCCTGGCTGGAACCCCAGCCCACCAGGAGAATCTGTCCTTCATTCGGGCCGTAAGTCTTCAGCTTTGGAAAATCCCAGGCGAGCTTCCGCAATTTATTGCGCCGCTTGGCGGTCATTTCCTGGTGCAACTTCGGCGAGCCGGTCGGATGTCCAAGCTCGTCGTGTTCAAGGCCGGTGACAATCGGATATTTGCCGCTCTCAATCCGCGTGCCGGGCGCCAGGTGCTGCGTGATGCCGTCCGGCTTGGACAAATCGTAAGGCTTGTGCTCGGCCACCGGGGTGAAATCGGGCGAGATGTCCTGGCAGACCTTTTCAAGGTTCGGCTCTTCAAACGCCTCAATGCGCGTGGCGATGCCTTGGTCGGTCAGGATGATGACCGGCGTGCTGTATTTGCGCGCGATGTTGACCGCCTCGATCGCGGTGTAAAAACAATCTTCCACGCCCGTTGGCGCGATGACGACGCGCGGCGAATCGCCGTGGCCGCCGAAGCACGCGATGTTCAAGTCGGACTGCTCGATATTTGTCGGCATTCCCGTCGAAGGCCCGCCGCGTTGCACGTCCACAATGACGATTGGCATTTCCGCCATGACCGCCCATCCGAGCGCCTCGGTCTTGAGCGAAATTCCAGGGCCGCTCGAACCGGTCACCGCCACGCGGCCGGCATAGCTGCCGCCGATGGCCATCGAGATCGCGGCGATTTCATCCTCGGTCTGGATGAAGGAGCCGCCGTATTTCGGCAGTTCGCGCCGGAGCAATTCCATGATGTCCGACCACGGCGTGATCGGATAACCCGCGCCGAAACGGACGCCGGCGGCGATCAAGCCGTAAGCCAGCGCCTCATTGCCGTTCATCACCACCTGATGGCGGTCCTTTTTCTCCGGCGCATAAAACTGGTACGTCTTGAGCAGGTTTTCGAGCGAATGATTGTAGCCGGCGTTGAAACACGTCATCGCATTCTGCACGACGGTCGGATCCTTGCCGCCGAAACGTTCCTCGATGAGCTTGGTCAGCTTCGTGACGTTCAGGTCGAATATCTTAGCGAGCAGGCCGAGCGCGAAAATATTCTTGCCCTTGTCACGGCCCGTCCCGCCGACAGCCTCGACCGTGAGGCTGGAAATGTTCACGCCGACATGGCGATAGCTTTCTTCCCACTCCTGCTTCGGCTGGACGTGGTCGGCGTCGTAAAGCACGATGCCGCCCAGCTTCAGCGACTTGATATGGTCCTCGTAGCTGTGCTGGTAAAAGCAGAGCAGCATGTCCGCCTCATCACCCGCGCTCAACACCTCCCCGGACCCTATGCGCACCTGGAAAATGGACGGGCCGCCGGAAATCGTGGACGGAATCGTCATGAACGTCATGACTTCCTGCTCGCTCCGGCCGGCCAGCCGCGCGAGGAAGCCGCCGATGGCCTGTATGCCATCCTGCGAATTGCCCGCGATGCGGATGACCGCCTCGTTGATCTTTGCTATTTTCGGCGCGCCGCTCGGCGACGGCGCCTCTGTCGTTGTTTCACTCATGGAACCTCAAATTAATATTGACCGTGATGCAAGGCGGGGGTGGGTCCCGGAAATGGAACCTGCACCACACCAGTGCATTAGCATGGTAAGCTACTGATGGTAAACTTGTCAAATTCTTATCATCGGTTTATGTGCTTGGAAATGAACAGATTGCGAATAATTAAGGTCGCCTTTCGATTCGCAAACACTGTTTATTAGACGTGTTTATATGTAGATTTCGGCATTGGCCGATTCCTGATTTGTAGGCGACGAGGTAACGAGTCGTTCGGGTCCGCGCCCCTTGGTTGTTGGAAGTTGAACGTTGGAAGTTGGATGTTCGATGTTCGATGTTTCCGAATTTCAGTTTTTCCCGGCTCCTCCTCGTCCTCGTCCTCGTCCTCGATTTTCGATCTTTCCATATTTCAGCGTTTCACTTTTTCAGAATGTCCGTGGTCCCGTGGTCTGTAGTCTTGTTGTCCCTCCCTGCTCCCTGCTGTTCATTCGATGTTGAACGTTGAACGTTGGATGTTCGCCGTTCAATCTTCCATCTTCCGTCATCGCTCTTCGTGCTTTCCATCAACCATCAGCTATCAACTACCAACCGCCTTTGCGCTCCCTGCTCCCCGCTCCCTGCTGTTCATTCGATGTTGGACGTTGGACGTTGGGCGTTGAAAGTTGAAAGTTCGGTGTTCGATGTTTTCCGCCATCTTCCATCTTCGCTTGGAAAGTCGAACCTCGACCATCTGACGGGGGCCTGCTATAAAGCGAAACATGAAAACCGCCTACGAACTCGCCATGGAACGTTTGGTCAAAACCGCCCCGGCGGTCAAGCTCACCGCCGCACAGAAAAAGGCGCTGGCGGAGCTGGATTCAAAATACGCCGCTACGATTGCCGGGCGCGAAATCGCGTTGCAGGATGAAATGGCTAGGGCCGCCGGTGATTTTGAAAAGGTTGGGGCGCTCCGCGAACAACTGGCCAACGAGCGCAAGAAGCTCCAGGCCGAACTGGAGGAGAAAAAAGACGCCGTGCGCCGCCCGGCGGGCAAATAAGTCCCTTCAGTTCGCAAACCAAGCCGCGATTCCTTGCCTTGCTAGGTCGAAGTGAGGGGGGCAATCACGGTTATAATCAGCGGCACATTTTGTAATTGTTGACCGGCGCAGGAAGGTTAGACTGCGAGGGTCAATATGAAAAAACTCGCTGTTGTCATTGGTGTTTTGGTGGTGCTCGGCTTTCTGGCTCTAATCCTGATCGCGGTGGCGGGCGGGAGTTATAACCGCCTCGTCAAACTGTCGCAGGGGGTGGATAGCCAGTGGGCGCAGGTGCAGAACGTCTATCAACGCCGGGCCGACCTCGTTCCCAATCTCGTCGCAACCGTTTCCGGCGCGGCCAATTTCGAGAAATCCACACTCACGGAAATCACCGCAGCACGCGCTTCGGTCGGTCAGGTGAAACTTGACCCCAACGCCGCACCTACTGACCCAGCCAAGCTGGCGGCATTTGAACAGGCGCAGGGGCAGCTTTCGTCGGCCTTATCCCGCCTGCTGGTGGTGGTGGAGCGGTATCCGGATTTGAAGGCGACGCAGAACTTCAGCGATTTGCAGGCGCAACTGGAAGGCACGGAGAACCGCATCAGCGTCGAACGCCGGGATTTCAACACAGCAGTCCAGAATTACGACACGGCCATCAAATCGTTTCCGGCGGTGTTCTATGCCGGGGCCTTTGGCTTCAGCGCAAAGCCCTATTTTGCCGCCACCGCCGGGGCCGAGACGCCGCCCAAGGTCCAGTTCGATTTTAATTCACCAGCGACGGCCACCAACCATTAAGCCGTGCGACGCCTCTGCGCCATATCGGTCTTGTTGTTCGCCTTCCGGTTGTTCGGCCAGGAAGTCATTCCGCCAGCGCCGCCGGCCTATTTCAACGATTACGCTAATGCCGTTTCCGCCAGCACGGCGGCGCAGTTAAATCAGACGCTCGAAAATTTCGAGCGCCAAAGCTCCGAGCAGATTCTTGTCGCGATTTATCCAACGATGCAGTCGGACTCTTCCATCGAGGATTACACCGTGCGCGTGGCGCGGTCATGGCAGGTGGGGCTAAAGGACAAAAACAACGGGGCGGTACTGTTCGTTTTCGTGCAGGACCACAAGATGTTCTTGCAGGTCGGTTACGGACTGGAAGGCGTCCTGACGGATGCACTTTGCAAACGGATTATAGACGAGCAGATTTCGCCGCGTTTCAAAGCCGGTGATTTTGACGGTGGCCTGACGGCGGGTGTGCAGTCAATTCTCGCGGCGACGAAGGGCGAATACAAGGGAACCGGAACAACGGTGGCAAATCGTATTTCCAATAATGGGTCGGATGGTTTTTTAGTGTTGGCTTTCTGTATCCTTTTTCTGGTCATTTTTGTCCGCTCAGTTATTCAAAACATGACTAGCACCCAATACACGGGACGCGGAATGACGCAGGCATTTATAGGTGGGTGGGTCGGCAGCGGTTTTGGCGGAAGAGGCGGAGGCGGGGGTGGTGGTTTCTCCAGCGGAGGCGGTGGATTTTCAGGCGGAGGCGGCAGCTTTGGTGGTGGCGGCGCGGGAGGGGGTTGGTAAATTATGCACCCAAAAACCTTTGCCAAACATTTGCAACACGACGCCGTTGTCGCGGCGATTCGCGATACCGAACACAAGACCTCCGGCCAGATCCGCGTCAGCATCAGCCCCAAACATATTGACGACCCCGTAGCCGCCGCGCAGGCGGAATTCCTGCGCCTGGGCATGAACCAATCCTCCGAACGGAATGGCGTGCTGATTTTCGTGGCTCCACGCGCGCACAAGTTTGCCGTCATTGGTGACGAAGCCGTTCATGCAAAGTGCGGGGATGAATTCTGGCGGAAACTGGCGGATGCCATGAGCGGTTACTTTCGCAAATCGGAATTCACGCCGGGCATCATCCATGGCGTGAAAACTGCCGGCGACCTGCTGGCAGAACATTTCCCGCGTCAGCGCGGGTGAGTCAAGGGTAAGTCCAGTTATTGGTCAAGCGCGCGGCCCTGCACCCGCTGGGAATTTACCTTCAGCCACGCCGCGTGTTCCGTCTCGTTCCCAATGACTGGAATGGTGCTGCGAGTGAGCGCCCGAACAAGCCCTGCGTCAATTTCGCGTTCTTTTGGGTAGTCCCCTAATTTGTAGGCGACGAAGTGACGAGTCGTTCGGGTCGGCCCTCCTTGGATGTTCGATGTTCGGTGTCTTATTTCTGCTTTCTCATTTCCCAATTTCAGATTTCAGTATGTCAGCATTTAAGTTTTACTGGATATCCGTGGTCTCGTGGTCTTGTGGTCCTTCACGCTCCCCGCTTTCCCAATTTCGCTCGATTAGCGTTTATTAGCGTCCATTAGCGGTTAAAAATTCCTGTTCCCTTTGTGTTTTCTGTGCTCTTTTGTGGCTAAGAATGTTTTTTGTGTGTTTCGTGTCTTTCGTGGTAATAAATCCGCGTTAATTCGTGCCTAACGGTTCCAGGAAAAAGTTTCGGAACTCCACCAGTTTGCCTTCGGCCTGCAATGCAATCGCACCGGAACTCACCGACGTGCCAGTGACTTGATTTTGCAGAACACCATTCACGCGGACAACGATGGTGTTGCTCCGGCAAACGATGTCGTAGGAATTCCATTCACCGGCCGGCTTTTCCGAACTCGGCTGCTGGCGCGGAACACTCTTGGGATTTGCCGCCGTTACTTCATTCGCGTGCGAACCGCCGTTGCAACGGATTTCACCCGCGCTACCCGCGAGCAATTGTGCCTCAAAACACATCGGCCAGACCTTCTCCGGCGGATTGACGTGGAGAAAGACGCCGCTGTTGCCGGGGCCGTCCGGCCAGCGCCACTCGACGTGGAGCTGATAATCATGATAGGTCTGAAGCGTCCGCGCGTAACCGTATGGCTTGCCCTGGCACACTATCACGCCGTTCGTCACCGACCAGATGGCCGCGGCGACCGCGTTCGTGTCCTTCGAGACAAATGTCCAGCCGGAAAGGTCCTGGCCGTCGAACAATTCAATTTTGGTCTTCGGCGAGATTGACGCGTCTCTCGTTTGCGCGAACAAAGAAGGAACAGTCAGGGCAGACACAAATGCCAGCGCCAGCCGGAGAGTCAAAAATGATTTCATGGACAAAGCTTGTCCGCACCCGGCAAAAACGACAAGCCGGAATGGCTGATTTAATTGTGGGGCACGACGTAAGGAGTGCTGGCCCGAACGACTCGTCACCTCGTCGCCTGCAAATCAGGACACTACCCCCGTTTCGGCCAAGGACAATTCCGTTGCACGGCCGGACCATTGGCTTATGCTGTGATTCAACCATCATGGAAAGGAACAAACTTGTATGCTGACACGCAAAGAATTCGCCTTGGTTTTATTCACCGCTTTCACCACCGCCGGACTTGCTGTGCAGGCCCAATCTGATAAAACCTCCGTCATGACCTCAACCGCTATTGAATGGAATTCCCTCGAAGTTAAAACGAACGCGACCGGCTCCAGCCGGAAGTTTTTCGAAGGACCCACCGCCACTCTCGACATGTTGGAATGCCATGCCTCCACCCTCAATCCGGGTGCCACCAATCACGTGATACTCCGGCGTCCCAACGATGAGGTCATCATTGTGAAGGAGGGAACAATCGAGGCGTTTGTGAACGACAAGTGGGTGCGTGTCGGGCCGGGTTCGGTCATTTTCAACGCGGCCAATGTCCCCCAATCAATGCGGAACGTCGGCGATGGCACGGCTACCTATCACGTCATCACGTTCCGTCCGCCGGCGGCGGCGCAAAAACCAGCCGTCGAAAAACAAAATTGACACTCTTGACGTTCCACCCGGTCACAGCGAATCTTTAGCCCATGCTAGCCCAACTTACCCGTCTTGGTGTGCTCACTTTTGCCTTGATCATTGCTTCCAGTCTTCGCGCCGCACCAGCCACGCCGGACACGGGCGTCACGGTCGTGCCGAACGAAGCCTCCAACCGCGTGGATGTGCTTGTGGATGGCCAGCCATTCACTTCATACATCTGGCCGGACACGTTGAAAAAACCGGTGCTGTTTCCGCTCCGCACAGCCAGTGGCACGATTATCACGCGTGGTTACCCGCTCGAACCACGCCCGGGTGAACGGACAGACCATCCGCACCATGTGGGGCTTTGGCTCAATTACGAAAACGTCAACGGCGTGGATTTCTGGAACAACTCAACCGCGTTGCCGGCGGAGCAGCAGGCGAAAATGGGCACCATAGTGCATCGCCGCATCGTAAAAACGAGCAGCGGTGCGGACAAAGGCGAGCTTGAAGTTGAAATGGACTGGATGATGCCAGACGGCCAGCCGATTCTGCACGAAACGGCGGATTTTATTTTCCGGGCCGGACTGGGTCGGCGCGTGGTGGACCGGATTTCCACCCTCACCACCCTGGACAAGCCAGTGGTATTCAAGGATGCAAAGGATGGCATGTTGGGTTTGCGCGTGCGGCGCGAACTTGAGCAACCCTCGACAGATGCGGTGACATACACCGACGCCAGCGGCCGGCCCACCACGGTCAAGGCCATGGACACCAACGGCGTGACCGGACTGTATCGCAGCAGCGAGGGCAAAAACGGCGACGCGGTCTGGGGCACGCGCGGACGCTGGACAATGTTGACGGGCAAGGTGAATCAGGAGGACATCACACTTGTCATGCTCGACCACCCCAAAAATATCGGGTTTCCGACCTACTGGCATGCAAGAGGCTACGGCTTGTTTGCCGCCAACCCGCTCGGCCAGGAAATTTTCAGCAACGGGAAGGAGAAATTGAATTTCACCATCCAGCCAGAACAGTCGGCCACGTTCCGGTACCGCTTGGTTATTCTAGATGGCACCCCAACGCCGGATCAGGTGGAAGCCCAATACAGTCAGTTCGTGGACGAGGTAAAATAACTCCGTATTCCATTTCTGCGTATGAATAAAATCCCACGCCGCCAGTTCATCCGCAATTCACTCCTGGCCGCTGCGGCCTTCAAAGCCTGGCCGCTGTCCGCTCAATCTTCCGTCCACTCGCGCATCATTGGCGCGAATGATGACATTCGCTGCGCCGTTGTCGGATTCAACGGTCGCGGTAAAAGTCATATCGAAGCTTTCAGCGCGATGAAAGGCACGCGGCTGGTTGCGTTGTGCGATGTGGACAGTGCCGTTCTGGGAACTGAATTGCAAAAGGCGACCGACGCCGGAGAAGAAGTTGAAGGCTACACCGACATCCGAAAGCTGTTGGAAAACAAGGATATTGATGTGGTCACGTTCGCGACTCCGCACCACTGGCACGCGCTTGGTGCAATCTGGGCGGCACAGGCAGGCAAGGATGTTTATGTGGAGAAGCCGGCTTCGCATGAAGTTTGGGAGGGCCGGAAAATGATTGAGGCGGCGCGCAAATACAATCGCATCATGCAGGTCGGAACGCAGTGCCGCTCCAGTGTGGGATTGCAGGAGGCGATCGCTTGGTTGCGCGAAGGGCATCTGGGCAAAATCATCCGCGCGCGCGGGCTTTGCTACAAACGCCGCGACAGCATCGGCAAAACCACCGGCCCACAACCAATTCCCGAAACGGTCAACTACGATTTATGGTGCGGCCCCGCCCCGCTCGACCCGCCGCGTCGCAACAGCAAAAAGAACGGCCCGATCCATTACGACTGGCATTGGTTCTGGGAATACGGCAACGGCGACCTCGGCAATCAGGGCATCCACCAGATGGACATCGCGCGCTGGGCGCTGGGCGAACCGGAAATCTCACCGCGCGTCATCAGCGTCGGCGGGCGGTTGGGTTATGAAGACGACGGCCTTACGCCGAACACACAGATTGTTTTTCACGATTACAAGGCCGCGCCGCTGATCTTTGAAGTGCGCGGACTGCCCGCCGCCAGCGATTCGACCAGGATGGATGAATATCGCGGCGCGAGCATCGGTGTGGTGGTTGATTGCGAGGGTGGCTCCATCGTGATTCCGAGTTACACCAAGGCGATTGTTTACGACAAGGACGGCAACGTAATCAAAACTTACGAAGAGGGCGGCGACCACTTCGAGAATTTTATCCAGGCCGTCCGCAGCCGCAAGATCGCCGACCTGCACGCGGACATTGCTCAAGGACATGTTTCCGCCTCATTGGTTCATGCCGGCAACATTTCATACCGCCTAGGCGAGTTGTTGTCACCCGAAGCTATTCGCGACGCAATCAGGGGAGATAGCGACCTGGCCGAAGGTCTGGGTCGGATGGAAGATCATCTGGGCGCCAACAAAGTGGACTTGCACCAGACGCCGCTGATGCTGGGCGCGGTCTTGAAGATGAATCCAAAAACCGAGCGCTTCACCAACAACCGCAAGGCAAATCAATTTCTCTCGCGTGAATACCGCGATCCGTTTGTAGTGCCGGAAAAAGTCTGACCAGGCTTGGGCGCTCGAAAATTCTCCGCTTCACGGATTGGTCGGCAGGATCATGTTCGCGCGTCAGCACGAAATGGTAACGAAGGCGGGTGATACTGAATTCCGCTGAATTCTTGCCCGAAAAATGCCTGGGCAATTCCAAGCGCTCAATGAGTTGCTCCCACAGCTCAACGTATTTATGCGTTCTTTTGCGGCCAACAATTCTGCGTGATTAGCGTTTATTAGCGTGGATTAGCGGTTAAAAATCCGTGTCAATCTGTGCCCACCCGACGTGCCAGTGACTTGTTTTAGTTCGCGGCGGAATGCACTGCTTGTTAATTTCGTGATGTGAAATATTCTCCGTGCTGTGAAAAGATGCGGAAACTTTTTCACACTCGCGTTGTTTTAATTTCCAATACCTGCCATGACACCCACTCCTCTTGAAGCCGCGCGGGAAACCTGCCGGAAAATCGCGGGCAACATCGCCAAAATCATGCGCGGCCAGACAGGCCCGACTCGCCAGTTGCTCGCCGCGCTTGCCGGTGGCGGCCACGTGTTGCTGGAGGATTTTCCAGGCACGGGCAAGACAACGCTGGCCAAGGCGCTCGCCCGTTCGATTGACGCGCAATTCAAGCGCCTCCAGTTCACACCCGATTTGCTGCCGTCAGACATTCTTGGCGTGTCGGTGTTCAACCAGCGCGACCAGCAGTTCCATTTTCATGAAGGTCCGGTCTTCACGAACATCCTGCTCGCCGATGAAATTAACCGCGCCTCGCCGCGCACGCAATCGGCGCTGCTCGAAGCCATGGGCGAAGCGCAGGTGAGTGTCGAGGGCGAGCGCCGGAATCTTTCGGAATTGTTTTTTGTCATCGCCACGCAAAATCCCGTCGAGTTTCGCGGCACTTATCCGCTTCCCGAGGCGCAGATGGACCGCTTTGCCCTGCAATTCACGCTCGGCTACGTCCAGCCCGAGGAAGAAGTGGCCATTCTCACCGCACAGCAGCACAACCATCCGCTCGACGAATTGAAACCCGTCGCCACGCTTGCGGACGTGATCGCACTCAAGCGTGCTGTGGAAAACGTGCGCATCAGCGATGAATTGAAACGCTACGCGGTTGACCTTGTTTCAGCCACGCGAACGGCAAGTGGCGTCCAGCTTGGCGCGAGTCCGCGTGCGTCGATCGCGTTAATGAAAACCGCGCAGGCGCTTGCGTTGTTTGACGGTGCGGATTTCGTCACGCCGGAACTGATCCAATCGCTCGCCGTGCCGGTCATCGCACACCGCCTGATGCTGGAACCACAGGCGCGCTTTTCAGGCCTGGCGGCGCAGGGTGTGGTTGAGGAAATCATCAAGAAATTACGCGTGCCGGCGTGAAGCCGATTTTCATACTGTTCTATCTGTCTTACCGCACAATCTCGGCTGTGTGGTATTGGGCGCGGCGACGGTTCACGACGGCAGGTCTGTGTGTGGCTGGCGGATTAACCATCGCCGGCGGGGTGGGCACGGACATCGAGAGCACCGTCACCTATCAAACATTCGCCCTGTTGCTCGTGATTTTGATTCTGTCTTTCGCCTTCAGCCGGTACTTTTACGCAAAATTTTCCACGACACGTTCCCTGCCCCGCTTTGGCACTGCCGGCCAGCCGATGCATTACCGGGTGCTGATAAAAAATTTGACAACCCATCCCCAGAAAGGCTTGACGCTTCTGGAAGACCTTGAAAATCCACATCCGCAGTTTCAGGAATGGCTGACAGTGCAACTCGCAGAAAGCCGCCGCTCCCGCCCGTTTCGCGTCAGCGAACGGAGGCGCACCAGCCCGTTCAAGCTCGTGAGTGTCAAGGAGGTGGAAGTTCCGCCGCTGTTGCCAGGTGGCGAAACGGAAGTGCGCGTCGAACTCACTCCGTTGCGGCGCGGGATTTTGCGATTCAATGGCGTGACACTGGCGCGGCCCGACCCGCTCGGGTTGTTCCGCTCATTTGTGAGTACGCCGTCGGTTCAGACGGTTCTAATCCTGCCGAAACGCGATGCCCTTCCTCCCATCGCGTTGCCCGGCACAATGAAATATCAGGAGGGCGGCGTGGCGCTGGCCGCGAACGTCGGGCGCAGTGAGGAGTTTGTCGCGCTGCGCGAATACCGCCACGGCGACCCGGTGCGGCACATCCACTGGCGCAGTTGGGCCAAGACCGGCAAGCCCATCGTGAAGGAATTCGAGGATGAATTTTTTGTGCGGCACGCGCTGGTGCTGGACACGTTTGACGACGAACCGCACAGCGAAATTCTGGAGGAGGCCGTTTCCGTCGCCGCGTCGTTTGCCTGTGCGGTGCTGACGCAGGAATCGCTGCTGGATCTGCTCTTCGTTGGCAATCAGTCCTATTGCTTCACCGCCGGTCGAGGCCTCGCACATGCGGATCAAATGCTCCAAATTCTTGCCTCGGTGACCAATTGCGCGGGCAAAGAATTTGAAACGCTCGAACAGCTTGTGCTCAATCACATTTCAGCCGTGAGCGGCTGCATTTGCGTGTTGCAACGCTGGGACGATGCGCGGAAAAGTTTTGTGGAAAAATTGCGCGTGCTCGACATTCCACTGCTCGTGCTGGTCATCGTGCGGCCAGGCGGAATCAAGCCGGACGCCGGGCCGTTGCGTGACGAACCAGACCGTTTTCATGTTCTGGAAATAGGGCGAATCGCGGAACAACTGGCAGGATTACAATGACGGCAGACGCTACAACTCCCGAAATGCCTGTCCTGAAAGCACCGCCTCTTCTGCTGGGCGCTGTGCTGCTGTTCTGGGGCTGGCAAACGGGATTGCCCTTGGTCGGCGCGGTCTTGGGAATCGTTCTTGAAAGCGCATGGCTTGTCAAAGTGCGCTGGGATTTTTCAGACGCGGATTTCCGCCGCATTCTGACGTTTTGCACATTGTTCGCGCTTGCAGCCATTCTCTACGTTTTCACCGAGAGTCAGGAAGCCGGTGGAGGGTTTCGTGGAACGGCCAATGCGCTGGGCCAAGCCATGGCAATTTCCAGCCTGCGCTCCTCCACCAGGTTTTTTCAATGGCTGCCGATGTTCTTGTTTCTGTTCGTCACGGCGCAAACATTCGGCACCCGCGAGAAAATCCCGCTGACGGCTATTTCAATCATTTCGCGTTGGCGCTCGCAGCAGGATCAAAAGCGCGGCGACGCCCCGATCGGCCGTAGCGTGAATGTCTCCTACCCCTATTTCATCGTATGCCTTTTTTCCGCAGGCATCCATGTTAACCAAGGCGGCACCTCGTTCTTTTGGGGTCAATGCATTTTGATTTTCTGGGCGTTGTGGCGGTTTCGCTCGCGCCGTTCCGGCATCCTGGTGTGGACGCTGGCTTTGGCAGCGGTGCTGGCCTTCAGTTATTTTGGTCAACGCGGCATCGGAGATTTGCAGCAACTCATCGAAGGCTACAACGCCAAATGGCTCTCGCGTTTCATGCGGACTAGAGCCGACCCGATGCAGAGCACGACTTCCTTTGGCCAGATTGGGGAATTGAAATTGTCCGGCCAGATCGTCATTCGCCTCAAGACAAAAAACGGCGAACCACCGCCGGCCTATCTGCGCGAAGCCAGCTATCGTGCCTACTATTCCCAAAGTCAATGCTGGCATGCAGGCAGTCCGCCGAGAGATTTTGAAAATAACCTCATTGCACCCGCAACCAACCAGACGACATGGGTGCTGCTGCCTAAAGCCAACACCGCATCGGTCAACATCGCCTGCTATCTCGACGGAGGAAAAGCGTTGCTTCCATTGCCGACAGGCAGCGGGCGGCTTGAAAATCTGAACGCCTATGTTCTTCAAAAAAATAGCGAAGGCGCGGTGCTTGCGGAAGGGCCGGGACTCGTGATATTCGACGCGCACTATGGTCCGGGTGAGACGATTGATTCGCCGCCGGATGACAACCTGACGCCTACCAATCTCGATTACCTCGTGCCGACAAACAGTCTCTCCGAAGTCGCCGCGCTGGATTCGGTCATTTCGGAAATGAAAATTTCGGGCACGAACGAAGAACAAAAGCTGCTGGCTGTCCAAAACTTTTTCGCGGCCAAATTCACCTACAGCCTCTGGCAGGGACCCGACAAGGTGGCAACGACGAACGAGACATCCCTGACCCGTTTTCTGATGCACAGCCGGAGTGGCCACTGCGAATACTTTGCCACTGCCACCGTGCTGCTGTTGCGCGAGTTGAGAATCCCCGCGCGTTACGCCGTCGGATATGCCGTCCACGAGGTTTCCCGGCACGGCTACGTTGTGCGCGAGCGCGACGCGCACGCGTGGTGCCTCGTTTGGAACGAACGGACCAAAATTTGGGAGGATTTTGATACCACACCCGCCTCATGGGTTGGCATGGAAGGCAAACGCGCGTCAGTCATGCAATGGTTATCGGATTTTTGGTCTTGGGTCGGTTTCCAGATCTCGAAATTCCGCTGGGGACAAGACAATCTGCGTGAATACATTCTTTGGGCACTGATTCCCGTGCTGGCGGTGTTGTTATATCAAATAATCTTCCGGCGCGGACGCAGGCGCCGGTTACAACCCAAAGTCGGAAAATCCGCCGCCGCAATTTTCTGGCCGGGTCTTGACTCGGAATTTTATCTGCTCGAACGCAAACTGGCCGCGCGCGGTGTGGCGCGCCACTCTAGCGAACCCCTTTCCTACTGGCAGACGCGCGCACTGACCGACCCGGCGCTGGCCGATTTGCGGGCGCCGTTGCGGGAACTGTTGCGGCTGCACTACATTTATCGTTTCGACCCGCGCGGCTTGAGCAGTCAGGAACGCGAAGCACTGACCCGCGAAGCTAAAATTTGCTTGGACACTCTCTCGCGACTTGAGCAGTGATTGGCGCGTGCGGCTTGGGTGAAAATTCCGCATGTGCGGTTCATATGGGTCTGGGGTGGTTTTATTTGCCCTCTTCAGCGGACATTACTAATAAGCTTGCTGGATGATGATGCCGATTTGTTCTCCGCTCACGCGGTGAAACGCTCGGGGGGGAAGCTTTTGCGACGCTGGTAAGACACTGCCAAGGTGCTTGGCTTTTTGACATAACTGTGGCAAATTCCCTTACAGACAACCCATGGCCGTCCCCTTTTTTCGGACAATGCCTGCATGCACACGTGAATAAAATGGTCGCAAACAGATTATCCCTATTGGGGCGGTGTGCGCCTCTGTGGCTCATGGCGAGCCTCTTTTTGTGCGGGGCAGCGGCCTGTGCAGCCCCCAATTTTGTCAGCCGCGTCTGGTTGCGCGAAAATGGCCTGCCGCAGAACACGGTGACTTCGGTGCTGCAAACACACGACGGTTATCTCTGGATTGGCACATACAATGGCCTGGCCCGTTTCGACGGCGTGCGTTTTGTCTGTTACGACAGGGGCAACACACCGGACCTGGCCGACAGCCGGGTGACGAGTTTGTTTGAAGACAAGGAGGGCACTCTTTGGATAGGGCATGAAACCGGGGAACTGACAAGCTATTCGCATGGGCATTTCCAGTCGGCGGGTGCAAACGTGAGATGGCCGAAGAAAAAAATCCTCGACATCGGCGCGGACGAAGCCGGCGATGTCTGGCTGTTCAACGAGGCCGGCTTGCTGGCGCGGGTGCGGGACGGCCTGGTGCTGACACCGGAATCCGGCCTGCGAACGAACGTGATGGAGATGACGCGCTCCGGGTACGGCACGATCTGTGTGGGCCGCGCGGGCCGGGTTTCGGTGCTGCATCAAGGACGCGTTGATCCGCTGGTGTTTCCGGAGGGGCAATCCAACATGATGGTTTTAGGCATTGGCGCAAGCCATGACGGCGGTCTTTGGATGATGGTGGACGGGCATCTGCGGAAATGGAATGACGGCTCCTGGACGGAGGACCGGGGCACGGCACCGCTGGGCGCCTCACCGCTGCTCGACCTGGTGGAAAGCCCGAATGGAGTGCTGATCGGCTCGACCTCCGAACATGGGGCTGCCCTTATTTTCCCGGATGGAACGGTTTCAACATTCAACCGCGCCTCGGGATTCGCCTCCGACTGGGTGACCGCGCTCTGTCAAGACCGTGAAGGTGATATCTGGATGGGAACCGGTGGCAGCGGACTGGCGCTCGTCCGGGAAAGCAGCGTGCACAACGTCGCGCCGCCGGACGCATGGCAGGGTCGCGCCGTCCTGTCCGTTTGTTTCGACAGCGAAAACGCGATGTGGGTGGGCACGGAAGGAGCGGGCTTGTATCGTTATCAGGACGGGACATGGACCAATTTCACCTCTGACGCCGGCATTGCGAATCCCTACATCTGGTCGCTGGCGGAGGATACGGACGGGCATCTCTGGGCGGGCACCTGGTTTGCCGGGTTGTTGCTGCATGACGGCGATCATTTTGACAGCGCACCGGGCATGGAGGGCGTTACCACGCCCATGCCGGCGCTCTTTCCGTCGCGTCAGGGAGGGTTGTGGATTGGCACGACGGATGGCTTGTTACATTACAACGCCCGCAATCATTCTTGGTCCGCCGTAGCCGGAACTCCGGGCAGGCAGGACGTGCGCTGCGTGATTGAAAGCCGGACGGGTGATATCTGGTTTGGCACGGCGGGACAAGGGCTGTTCCGTCTGCAGGCGGGACGGTTGAGTCATTTCAGCAGTGCCGACGGACTGGCGGGGGATTTTGTGCGCTGCCTGCATGAGGATGAGTCCGGGGCGATTTGGATCGGCACTTCCGATGGACTGTGCCGCTTCAAGGACAGCCGCTTCGTCGCGTTCAACACGAAGCAGGGCTTGTTTGACAATGTCATCTGCGACATCGAGGATGACGACCATGGATTTTTATGGATGAGTTCCTACAACGGCATCTTCTGCGTCAGCAAAAGCGAACTTCAACACTGTGCCGACGGCCTGCAGGCTTCCATCCATTGTCTGGCCTTCGGCATCGGCGACGGGCTGCCCACACTGGAAGCCACCAGCGGGGGGTGCAAAACCGCGGACGGGAAACTGTGGTTCCCGACGGGGCGCGGCCTCGTGGCGATAGATCCGCAGAGCGTAAAACCGAACGCATTGCCGCCGCCGGTGTTGATTGAAGGCTTGCTGGTGGACAACAATCCGTCTGCCGGCTTGGATTTGCCTTCCCCCCTGAAAATTCCGCCGGGACGGCATCGCTTTGAATTTCAATACACCGGCCTGAGTTTCGCGGATCCGGAAAGGGTCCGGTTCAAATACCGCTTGGACAACCTGGATCCGGGTTGGATAGAAGGCGGAACCAAACGAACGGCGGATTATCCTTATATCCCGCCGGGTAATTACACGTTCCGCGTGATCGCGTGTAACAACGACGGGGTGTGGAACGAGAACGGGGCCTCCTTCGCCTTCACCGTGCTGCCGTATTTCTGGCAGACGGTGTGGTTCCGCATGCTGGGATTATCGGGAACCATTTTGCTGGCCAGCGGCGGCGCCTGGTATGGCACGCGCCGCAGGATGCGCCGCAAGCTGGAAATACTCGAGCAGCAGCGGGCCGTCGAGCGGGAGCGGACGCGCATCGCCAAGGACATCCATGACGACCTCGGCGCGAGCCTGACGCGCATCAATTTGTTGAGCCAGTCGGCACGCCGCGATATGGACGACCCGCCGCAGCGGGAAAAAAGCCTCGATCAAATCTGCACGACGGCCCGGCAGTTGACGCGGGCTATGGATGAAATCGTATGGGCGGTGGATCCGCAGCACGACACGCTGGAAAGCCTCGCGAGCTATCTCGACAAGCTGGTTTACGAACTGCTCGGTGCCTCCGGCATCCGCTGCCGCCTCGATTTTCCCGCGCGGCTTCCCGCGCGGCTCGTCACCGCCGATGTCCGGCATAACCTGTTTCTCGCCTGCAAGGAGGCGCTCCACAATATCCTCAAACATTCCGCGGCGACGGAAGCGCGGATTTCCTTCGTGCTGGAACCGGATGCGGTCGTGGTGAGCATCAAGGACAATGGCCGCGGATTTGATCCCGGCGTGCTGACGGACACAGCCTTGTACGGCAAGCAGCCGCGTCCGAGCCGGAACGGATTGGTGAACATGCGCAAACGATTGCAGGAAATCGGCGGTCGCTGTGAAATCCGGAGCGAATGCGGTCACGGCACGCAAGTGACGTTTTACCTGGCGTTGGTGGAGGCGGCCAGATGAAAGCCGCCGCCAATTATCAAGCGGTTTGCTGTAACGAGAACTCGTGACAATCTTCATTGGCATCGGTGACATAACATGAAACACAAATTAAAACAAAAAGCCGTGGTTCAACCGTCGCCAAAAATCATGTCCATCCGCGTATCCATCGTTGAAGATGACGCGCCCGCGCGGGAAATCCTGGCCGAATGGCTTGACGAGGCCGAGGGTTTCAAGTTTGTCAGCGGATTCGGCAGCGCGGAAGACGGCCTGGCGGAATTGCCCCGGCAAAAACCGGACGTGGTGTTGATGGACATCAAGTTGCCCGGCATGAGTGGTGTCGATTGTGTCCGTCAGCTCAAACCGCAGATGCCGCAGACGCAGTTTGTGATGCACACGGTATATGAAGATTCCAACCACATTTTCGACGCCATGCAGTCCGGCGCGACCGGCTATCTGCTCAAGCAATCGGCGCACGATGAATTGTTGGCGGCCATAAAGTATGTCCATGCCGGCGGTTCGCCGATGACGAGCTATATCGCCCGCCGCGTCGCGCAATGTTTTCCCAGCACCCCGTCCCAGTCAGACACGGACGACAACCTGTCCCTGTCGCGGCGCGAACGCGAGGTGCTCGACATGCTGGCGCGTGGCTTTCTCTACAAGGAAATCGCCGAGGCGTTGTGCATCAGCGTTCGTACCGTGGACACCTATATCCGCCGCATCTATGAGAAGCTTCACGTGCGGTCGCGTTCCCAGGCCGTGGCCAAGTATGTCAATTTCAAACCGGCCAATGGCCGCCAGACGACCACGCGTTAAGGTTCTCCCGAATAGTCAGGCACATTCCTAAACATGAAAATGCTCGCAAATACTTCCGCCGTTATTGCCGCGCTGTGCGCGGCAGTTTCTACCTTGGCCGCCAACCCGCAGTTGCCATTGCTCAACGACCCGGTGGACATCAGCGGTGATTTCCGCGACTTTTCCGACCTGTATTATTTGGCGGACCGGCTCGCCGATTTTGATCCGGCGACCGCGTCGGGAAAAATCACCTACCAGCGCGCGCAGTATTTCACTCGGCAGGCGTTCGACAACATGCTCGCCGTCATCAAGCCCGTCGGCCTGAATGAATTTCCCGAGGATCAATATGCGGTCAACCCCTCATTGCCGTTCTCCATCGAATTTGTTTCGCCGCGGACGCTGCGTATCCGCGCAACGAGTGGCCCGCAAGTCCACAAGCAACTGGAGGAACTGATGCTCGACGGGCCGGTCCCGAAGGATGGTTCTTGGAAATATCAGAAAATCGACGGCGGCCACCGTTACACCAGCCAGTTCGGATCCGTTTCAATCATGGAAAATCCGTGGCGCATCGTCATCCGGGACGCCAGCGGCAAATTGCTGACGCAAACGGATCACGCGTCGGACAACGTCACTTCGTTCACGCCGATCATGCCCTTTGCGTTCGTTCGCCGCGCGTCGGATTATTCGCGCAGCATGAATGCCGCGTTCACGCTGTCACCGGGCGAGAAAATTTTTGGCTGTGGCGAATCGTTCACCGGCCTCGACAAGCGCGGCCAGAAACTGGTGTTGTGGCCGGACGATGCCAATGGCATCCAGAATCAGGGAATGTACAAGCCAATCCCGTTTTTCATGAGCAGCCGCGGCTACGGTATGTTCCTGCACGCTTCCACGCCGATCACCTGCGATTTTGGAAATTCCTTCGCCGGCGTCAACGAGTTGATGGTCGGTGACGACGAACTGGATCTGTTTGTGTTCCTTGGTTCGCCGAAGGAGATTCTGGACGAATACACCAGGCTCACCGGCAAATCGCCGCTGCCGCCGCTGTGGTCGTTCGGCCTGTGGATGAGCCGCTGCACTTACAACGCCGAGACCCAGGTGCGCGATATTGCCTCTCAACTGCGCGCCAACAAAATCCCCAGCGACGTGCTGCACCTCGACACTGGCTGGTTCGAAACGGATTGGCAGTGTGACTACGAATTCTCAACCACCCGCTTTACCGACCCGAAGAAGATGATCTCGGACTTGAAGGATGAAGGCTTCCACATCTCGCTCTGGCAATTGCCGTATTTCGTGCCAAAGAACAAGCTGTTTCCAGAACTTCTGGAGAAGAACCTTGTCGTCCGCGATGCGAAGGGAAATTTGCCCTACGAAGACGCGGTGCTGGATTTTTCCAATCCGGAAACGGTCAAATGGTATCAGGGCAAACTGGCGAACCTGTTGAAAATGGGTGTGGGCGCAATCAAGGTGGACTTCGGCGAGGCCGCACCGGAACTGGGGCTTTACGCCGATGGCCGCACCGGTTTCTACGAGCACAACCTGTATCCGCTGCGCTACAACAAGGCGGTCGCTGACATCACCAGGGAAACAACCGGCGAAAATATCATCTGGGCGCGCAGCGCCTGGGCGGGCAGCCAGCGTTATCCGGTTCACTGGGGTGGCGATGCCGAAAGCACAGACGACGGCATGGCCGCCGAATTGCGCGGCGGACTTTCGTTCGGTCTTTCTGGATTTTCATTCTGGAGCCACGACGTGGGCGGGTTCACCGCGGACTCGGTCACCAACATGGACAAGAATCTCTACGCACGCTGGCTGGCATTCGGGATGTTGAGTTCGCACAGTCGCTGCCACGGCATCGCCCCGAAGGAGCCGTGGAACTACGGCCCGGAGTTCATGGACGAATTCCGCACGATTGACGAACTCAAATACAAGCTGATGCCCTACGTTTACGCGCAGGCAAAGGATTCTTCCGAGCAGGGGCTGCCCATGGTGCGCGCGCTGTTCGTGGAATTTCCCGACGATCCCGGCTCGTGGAACGTGGACGATGAATATCTTTTCGGATCGAGCATGCTCGTGGCTCCATTGATGCACGGGAACGAAACGTCGCGTGACGTTTATCTGCCGCCGGGAACGTGGATTGATTACCAGACTGGCAGGGATTATTCCGGAGGCTGGCAGAAAATCGAGGCGGGGAAAATCCCCGAAATCATTCTGGTGCGCGACGGCACGGTGTTGCCCCACATCGCGCTGGCGCAATCCACCCTCCAGATGGACTGGTCAAAAATCGAGCTGGTTGTTTATGCAAAGGACGCAACGACGGCAAAAGGCTCCATTTTCCTGCCGGGTGACACCGGTCTGCGCGAGCTCTCGCTCACGAAGTCGGACGGCGCGTTCAAACTCGACAGCGATCCGTTTGCCGGAAAAGTTTCCTGGAACATCAGGCCGGTTTCAGAGAACTGAATTGAATCGAACAGGCTGCATTCATCCATGGCAAAACACTTTTGGATTCACACATGAAAATCCGTATCAAAACGCTTTCCATCGCCGCAACCATTTTTTTGGGCGCAATGGCGCCTCAACAATCCACAGCCCAGAATCCTGCACAGGATGCCGCCGCCGGCGGACACGAAAGGTTGTTGATGGATTTTGGCTGGCGTTTTCATCCCGGCAACGATTGGGGTTCGGGACTGAATCTTACCAAGGCCGCATCTAGCTCCGGCCCGGCGGGCGCGAAGTTTGATGACACCGACTGGCGCAAAGTCAACCTGCCGCATGATTGGGCGGTGGAGCTGCCGTTCGACCAAAACTCGGACACGGCACACGGTTACAAACCCGTCGGGCCGGGCTATCCCGCCAACAGCGTCGCATGGTATCGCCGCTCGTTTGATTTGTCGGCAGCGGACGCGGGCAAGCGCCTTTGGTTGGAATTCGACGGTGTGTATCGCAATTGCGACGTGTTTGTGAACGGCTGGTTTGTGGGCAGCCACAAGAGCGGTTATGACGGCTTCCGCTTTGACATCACGGACGTGGCGAATTATGGCAGCAACAACGTGGTCTCGGTGAAGGTGGACGCCTCGGAATTCGAGGGCTGGTTTTACGAGGGCGCGGGTATTTACCGTCACGTCTGGCTGGAGAAAACAGCGCCGCTGGCCATTGCGCCCGATGGGGTTTTTGTCCATGGCAAATTCAGGAATAACGTGCCCCGCGGCGCGGCTGAAATCGAGGTTGAAGCCAGTTTGCTCAACACGCTCACCAACGCCGCCAGGGCCACGGTGAACTGTGAGATTCTTTCGCCCGATGGAAAATCGGCGGCGAAATTCAGGCGGGCCGGGCAGATCGGCAGCGGGGCAATGCAGCCTGTGAATTTATCGGCCAGGGTTTCCGCGCCGGTACTCTGGTCGCCAGAATCGCCGAAGCTTTACAAGCTGGTCACAACTGTCGAGAGCGGCGGGAAAATTGTTGACCGCATGGAAACCGAGTTTGGCATCCGCACACTGGCGTTTGACGCGACCAACGGGTTTTTGTTGAACGGAAGGCGCTATCCCATCCAAGGCACGTGCAATCACCAGGACATGGCGGGCGTGGGATCGGCTTTGCCGGATGCGTTGCAGTATTTCCGCATTGCGAAGTTGAAAGAAATGGGATGCAACGCCTATCGCACATCGCACAATGCACCGACGCCGGAATTGCTCGACGCTTGCGACAAGCTCGGAATGCTGGTGCTGGATGAAAACCGGCTCGTCGGCAGCGACGAGGAAAATATGCGGAACCTGCGCGGACAGGTCATGCGCGACCGCAATCATCCCAGCGTGTTTGCCTGGTCGCTCGGAAATGAAGAGTGGGGTTCGCAGGGCACGGCCAGCGGGGCGGCTTCCATCCGCACAATGCAAAAAATGATGCATTCGCTCGATCCGACGCGCCTGTGCACTGCCGCCATCAACGGTTCCTATGGCAGCAGCGGCTTCATCACCGTTCTCGACGTAAAGGGTTTCAACTACAACCTCAGCAGCATTGACCCGTATCACCGGGACCATCCGGGCTCGTTTGTCATCGGCTCCGAAACCGCCAGCACCGTGACGACGCGCGGCATTTATACCAACGACTTGCAGAAGGGTTACGTCGCCGCCTACGATGACATCACCAAAACCAAAAGCGGCTCCCTCGTCAATCCTGTCACTTGGGGTGAAACGGCGGAGGAATGGTGGTCGTTTTACGACGCGCGGCCGTGGTTGTCTGGTGGGTTTGCCTGGACAGGATTCGATTATCGCGGCGAGCCGACGCCTTATGAATGGCCGTGCATCAACTCTCACTTCGGCATCATGGACATGTGCGGTTTTCCAAAGGACAATTTTTATTACTACCAATCGTGGTGGACGGACAAGCCGGTGCTCCATCTCCTGCCGCACTGGAACCGGGCGGGCATGGAAGGCCGGGAGATTGACGTCCGAGCGTTCAGCAACTGCGGGGAGGTGGAACTCTTCCTCAACGGCCAGAGCCTCGGCAAACAAACAATGCAGAAAAATTCCGGGTTGAAATGGATGGTGAAATACGCGCCCGGCGTCCTGTCGGCGAAAGGTTACAGGGAGGGAAAAGTGATCGCCGAAACAAAAATCGAAACAACCGGGGACCCTGCCGCGATCCAGCTCGCGCCTGACCGCCCCGCCATCCATGCCGATGGCGAGGATGTTTCGGTGATCGCGGCGCAGGTCAACGACGCGCAGAATCGAATGGTGCCGGTCGCGACAAACAACATCACATTTGAAATTTCCGGCCCGGGCAAAATCATCGGCGTTGGCAACGGCGACCCGTCATCGCACGAGCCGGACGTCTATCTGGCGCAATTGCCCTTCAATGTCATCACCGTGTCCGGATGGAAGTGGGAGCAGGCAGCGGATGCGCACCGGGCGGACCTGCCCGAGCTGGGGACGAATTTTGACGATTCGGCGTGGGCTAAAGACAATGTGGATGCGGAAAGCGGACCGTTGGAGCCGGGACAAAACGGTGTCTTTCGCGGCCGCGTCACCGTGACCGGGCAGGATCTTGCGTCGGAGAGCGTCAAGCTGGCCTTCGGGCGGATTGACGATGATGGATGGGTCTATGTGAACGGGCAGAAGGTGGGCGAATGCCATGACTGGCAGGCCACGCCTTCGTTTGAGGTGAAGCCTTATCTGCATGAGGGCGAAAACGTGGTGGCGGTGGCGGTGGCTAACATTGGTGGCTCCGGGGGGGTGAATTTGGGAGTGAAACTTCGTGTCCGGGAAAAAACCGTGGTGCCGGAATGGAAGCGCAGCGCGTTCAACGGACTCGCCGAAGTGATCGTTCAATCCACAGGCCAGCCCGGCGACATCACTGTCACCGCCAAGTCTCAGGGCCTGGCCGATGGCGTGGTCAGCATTCGCGCGGAATCCGCTCCGCTCCGCCCCGCCGTGGCCGCCAATTGACACTCTCATCAATGACGACTCGCAATAGTTGCCTGTCCAGTTTTCCTTCGATTCTGACCTGTGCCGCCTTGTTTTACATCGGGGTAAATGCGGCTGTCGGAACGCAGCCTGCTATTCGCTGGGTCTGCAGCACGCAAGCTGAACCGTGGCAGGAACTGCCCGCAACCGTCCAGCCGGCAGGCGCCGAGACAAATGTCGTGCGGCTCAATTCGGCGGCAGTCCGCCAGAGAATTGATGGTTTCGGAGGATGTTTCAACGAACTGGGATGGGACGCCTTGCAAGCGCTGGACAGCGGGCAACGGGCGGTGGCGTTGAGGGCATTGTTTGATGCGAGCGGCTGCAATTTTAACCTCTGCCGCGTGCCGATGGGTGCCAATGATTTTGCCCGCGAATGGTATTCGTTCGATGAAACGCCGGGCGATTATGCGATGACTCATTTCAGCATAGCGCGCGATCAAACAATTTTAATCCCGTTCATCAAGGCGGCAATGGGCTGTCAACCGCAACTCGCGGTCTGGGGTGTTCCGTGGAGTCCGCCGGCGTGGATGAAAACCAGCAATTCCTATAAAGGCGGAAACATGAGGCAGGATCCGCAGTCGCTGGCGGCCTACGCGCTTTATTTTTCAAAATATGTGCGCGCCTATCGCGCGGCAGGGATCAATCTTTACGCCGTTCATCCGCAGAACGAACCCATGTATAACAACAATGTTTATCCGCAGTGCGCTTGGAGTGGAAATGAAATCAACACATTCCTTCGCGATTATCTGGTTCCACAATTAAAGAAGGATCATGTGGACGTGCAAGTGTGGCTTGGCACCATCGCCAGCACGAATCTTGCCGGCTACATTGATCTGGTGCTGGGCGATGCCGCAACGCGGCCGGCGATTTCCGGCGTCGGTTATCAATGGGGCGGACAGGATGCATTGCTCGCCACGCACGAGAAGTATCCGGGGCAGAAACTGATGCAGACCGAAACCGAATGCAATGACGGCGCGAATTCATGGGGCGAAGGCATGGCGACTTTCCGAAAAATCATCGCGGACATGAATCATTTCGCCAGCAGCTACATGTTTTGGAATCTCGTTTTGGACGAAAGGTCCACCAGTACCTGGGGCTGGAGGCAGAACAGCCTTCTGAAAATTGACACCGCGTCAAAAGCAATCATTTACAACCCGGAATTTTATTCCATGAAACATTTTGGACATTTCCTCCAACCGGGCGCGGTTCGCATTGATGTGTCCGCTGCGGCCAAAGCCGGCGGCGGCAAAACGGATTTCATGGCCGGCAACGTCGCCGCCTTCCGCAATCCATCTGGTGACCTGGTTGTGATGTTCAGCAATGGCGGCGACAATAGCCTGCCGATTACTTTGCAGTCGGGAAATTGCTCCGCCACGCTGGAGGTTCCCGCCAAATCCATGAACAGCGTTATGCTTTCAGGATGGTGACTGGGCGCGGGCGGTTGCTGGCACGCAATTCTGACAAATCATTAAACACGATTATGAAAAACTTGATGTTCAAAACTCCGTTGACTCTCGGTCTGATGGCCTCGCTTGTTTGCACCGCCATTGCGCAGTCGCAAACCGGGCCAGCCATTCCGCACCTGGAAAAGCACGGCGACGCCACGCAACTAATTGTGGATGGCAAACCATTCCTTGTCCTTGGCGGGGAGTTGAACAACTCCAGCGCCTCCAGCTTGGAATATATGAAACCGCTCTGGCCCCGCATTGTGGCGACGCACCTCAACACCGTGCTGGCGACGGTGACCTGGGAATTGATCGAGCCGCAGGAAGGCAAATTCGATTTCAAACTCGTGGACGGACTGCTCCAACAGGCGCGCGCGAACAATCTCCATCTGGTTATCCTGTGGTTCGGCAGTTGGAAAAACGGCAAGTCCACTTACCAGCCGCTTTGGGTGAAAAACGACCAGGCGCGATTTCCGCTCGCCGCCAGCCAGGATGGCAAAGCCATGCCCATCATGACCACGTTGAGCGACAACAACCGGGATGCCGACGCCCGCGCCTTTGCCGCGCTAATGCGGCATCTTCGCGAGGCGGACGGAAAAAAACACACGGTTCTGATGATTCAGGTGGAAAACGAGGTCGGCGTTCTGGGCGACACGCGGGATTATTCGCCGGCTGCAAACCAGGCGTTCGCAGGGCCGGTGCCAAAGGAATTGATGGATTATTTGGTGGCGCACAAGGACACGCTCGTCCCGGAATTGCGCGATTTGTGGGCGGCCAACGGTTCCAAAACTTCCGGCACTTGGACGGAGGTTTTCGGCCCCGGCAAACCGGCGGACATGGCGATTCCGGTCCGCACACTCGCTCCGCCGTTGTCCGAACAGGAACACGAAACCGGCTGGCGCAATTTGCGCTGGCCGGTGGACGAAATTTTCATGGCATGGAATTACGCCCGTTACGTTGGTTATGTCGCGGCGGCGGGCAAAAGGGAATACAAAATCCCGATGTATGTGAACGCCTGGCTGCAACAGCGCGACCACGCTTGGCCGGGAACTTATCCGAGCGGCGGCCCGGTGCCGCAGGTGCATGACCTCTGGCGGGCTGGCGCGCCGGCGATTGATATTTTGGCGCCGGACCTTTATGTGCCGGAATTCGAGGAATTGTGCGGGCGGTTCATCCGCTCCGGCAATCCGCTCTTCATCCCGGAGTCGGGCGCGGGCACGCGCGGCGTGGCCAATGCGATCCGGGCGTTTGGCTCGGCCAATGGCATCGGTTATTCGCCCTTCGGCATTGACCGGCTGGCGGGGTCCGATCTGGAACTCGCAAACGGTTACAAAGCCGTTGACCAAATTGCGCCGCTGATTCTGGCCCATCAGGGCGACGGCACCATGACTTCAGTTTTGCTGGATAATGGCGGCGAACCGAAAACTGTCCGGCTCGGAAACTACAATCTTCAAGCCGTGTTCTCGGCCCGCGCGTTCGGCGGCGTAACGAATTCTCTGCCTGAACGGGTCGCGGCGCTTTTCATTGCCACCGGCCCGGACGACTACGTCATCATGGCCAGAGGGATGAATATTTATTTCACCTCTGCTACCAATCAGTCCGATAGCGTGGGCTTGGGCGCGGTTGAGGAAGGTGTTTATGCCGGCGGCAAATGGATTCCCGGACGCCGGCTCAACGGCGATGAAACCCCCGAATGGAAGGCGTTGCGTTTTCGCAGCGACGATTACACCATCCAGTACGTCAAACTCTACCGCTACCACTGAATGAAATCTTGCTTGTTCGCCCCTGTCATTTTCCTGGCTGCCGCAATGGCGGGAACGTCCGTTTCGGCGCAAGGCACCAACCAGTATCCATTCCTGAATCCCAGTCTTCCCATCGAAGACCGTGTGGACAACATCATTTCATTGATGACCCTCAACGAGAAGATTGCGTTCTTGAGTTCGCGCCCCGGCGTGCCGCGCCTCGGGATTCGCGGCTCGGGGCAGGTGGAAGGCTTGCACGGGCTGCAAAACAGCGGCACCGGCGGCGCGGGCCGCCGCGGAAATGTGCCGGCTACCACGTTTCCGCAAGCCTATGGCATGGCGGAAACCTGGGATCCCAACGCGCTGTATCAGGCCGCATCCATCGAAGGCCACGAGGCCCGCTATGTGGTTCAGAGCCCCAAGTACGGTCGCGGCGGCTTGGTCATGCGTGCGCCAAACGCCGATTTGGGCCGCGATCCTCGTTGGGGGCGCACTGAGGAATGTTACGGCGAGGATCCGTTCTTTAACGGAACGATGGCCACGGCTTTTATACACGGACTTCAGGGCGACAATCCCCGTTACTGGCAAACCGCTTCGTTGTTGAAGCACTTCTTCGCCAACAGCAATGAGGATGGCCGCGACGGCTCCTCCTCGGATTTCGACGAACAACTTTTCCGTGACTATTATTCCGTTCCCTTCCGCATGGGTTTTGAGCAGGGTGGGGCGCGCTGCTTCATGGCGTCCTATAACGCCTGGAATGGTATTCCCTGCACGGTTCAGCCGGTCATCAAAGGTGTGGCTATGAAGGAATGGGGCGTGGACGGAATCATCTGCACTGATGCCGGCTCGCTGAACAATATGGTGACGGCGCACCACTATTTCAACGACGTGGATCACGGAGCCGCCGCTGCCGTCCAGGCGGGGATTAACCAGTTTCTGGACCGCATTTTCGGTCCGGCCGTGTCGCGCGCCCTCACCAACAACCTGATGACTGAATCGGATATCGACCAGTCCATCAGGGGCACGTTGCGCGTCTATATCCGGCTCGGCTTGTTGGACCCGACGAACGCCAATCCCTACGCCGCCGTGGGCCGCGACGGCGAACCCGATCCGTGGACCACTGATAAAAACAGGCAGGCCGTCCTGAACGTGACCCGCGAATCCATCGTCTTGTTGAAAAATGCGAGGAGTTTTTTGCCGCTCGACAAATCGAAAATAAAATCCATCGCCGTCATCGGATCGCGGGCGAACGAAGTGTTGTTTGACTGGTATAGCAGCACGCCCGCCTACGTCGTCACGCCGTTCCAAGGCATCACAAACAAGGTCGGCCCGGATGTGACTGTGGCTTGTGCGACCGATGATGAAAACGACCAGGCGACCAGGCTGGCCGCCGCGGCAGACGTGGCAATTGTGGTCGTCGGCAACCATCCCGACGGCGGCTATGACACGCAGTGGAAACAAGTGGTCTTGCCCAGCTACGGCCGCGAAGCCGTGGACCGGAAATCCATCACCTTGGAGGAGGAGGGGTTGATCCGGAAAGTGTGCAAGGCCAATCCCAGAACCGTGGTCGTCCTCGTCTCAAGCTTCCCCTACGCCATCAACTGGACGCACAACCACGTCCCGGCCATTGTCCACATCACCCATAACAGTCAGGAGATGGGCAACGCGCTGGCCGATGTGCTGTTCGGCGATTACAACCCGGCGGGCCGATTGGTTCAAACTTGGCCGAAGTCGCTGGATCAGTTGCCGCCGATGATGGATTACAATATCCGCGACGGTCGGACCTACATGTACTTCAAAGGGCAGCCCCTTTATCCTTTCGGCTACGGTTTGAGCTACTCAACTTTCAAGTATTCCGGTTTGAGAACCAGTTCGCCGGCGCTTGCGAGGGACGGTTCGATTACCGTGAGCGTGGACGTGAAAAACACTGGCAGGCGGGCAGGCGACGAAGTCGTGCAGCTTTACGTCAAACATCTGCAATCCGCCCTGGAACACCCGGCGCAGGAATTGCGCGGCTTCAATCGTGTAAACCTGCAGCCGGGCGAAACGAAGACTGTTGAAATCCCCCTTGCAGCCGGTTCGCTCGGATATTGGGACACTAACAAAAATGCCTCCGTGGTCGAACCCGGGAACCTCGAACTGCGGGTCGGCGCTTCCTCGGCGGATATTCGATTGAAGAAGACCATCAACCTGGTCAATTGAACCCGGATCGGGAATGAAAACATCTGCAATAAGCGCCGACAGGCTGGCGGGTTTCAAACATGGCGACCTTGAAGGTCGCGCCTCGAAGGCTGCCCGCCGGATTCGTAATCGCATTTTTGGATGCCAGATGGCTCAAAAGTGCCGTCAATATTGGTTTTTTTGTGTGATTTTGGTGTAAGTAATTTACGCGACATGACAGCAGGGGTTTTGATGTTATGATGCGCTCGTGAAATCCCATGCAAGACAAATGACCATTGGCCATGCGGTGCATTGTCTTTGCTAATTAAAAGCAGCGAACCCAAAAAACCGAACCATCAAACCTCAAACTATAACCCTTGTATGAAAATCGAAACCCTATTTGGCAGATTGGCGCTAGCTGCATGTGCGCTGATGGCCGCAACCGGTATCAGTCAAGCGCAGCTACTCGGCGGTGCGGACTTGGGCGCCACCCCGCCGACTCCGGGGTATTATGACATCTCCCAGTTGCTCACCACCGGGGACACCGTCGCGTTGCCTGACGGTTCGCTCAATTCTTTTTATGATAATACAGGATCCCCATATGTGGGGAGTTCATTCACCACGGGACCGGATTCGGGTGGTTATGCGATGCAGAGTCTTGCCATCAAATTTGGCGGCGGCGGAACAGTGGGATATGCGGGCGGCAACGACACCTCCCTCGCTGGAGGATGGATCATCACCCTCTACAAGTTGAGCGGCGCGGGAAACACGACTGCAACCCCGATTTATACAAACACAGTTGGCACGCTTACGGGTTCCGGCAATACGGGGGCGGATTGGATTCAGATGACCGGCTTTAATCAGGCACTACTGCCAAACACTACTTACGCTTGGGCCATTTATCAACCCAGTGGCTATGATGACTTGGCCTACGCCACGGGCAAGCCTTACGCTGGCGGGGCGATTTGCCGTATTCCGTCCGGAGGCGGAACCGTTACCTATTTTCCAGCAGACAATGACAGCGCCACTTTTAATGTCGGCTTGTCGCAATTATCCCCGACACTCGGTGGAACGGATTTCGGTGGCACCCAGCCGACTTTGGGACCCAATGACATCTCCCAGTTCCTGACCACCGGGGACACCACCGCGCTGCCAGATAGCGGCGGGCTTAACAGGTTTTATGATAATACAGGATCCCCATATGTGGGCAGTTCTTACACTACCGGACCCAATGCAGGCGGCTATGTGATGAATGGCATGGTTCTCAAATTTGGCGGGGGCGGCGGGTCAGGAAGCCCGGGCTATTCTGGCGGCAACGATACCACCCTCACTCCCGGGTGGATCATCACCACTTATCAGTTGAGCGGCGTAGGCAATACGAACGCAACCCCAATCTCGACCAATATTGTGGGCGCGCTCGCCGGGTCAAGCAATACGGGTGGAGACTGGATCCAGTTGACCGGTTTTGATCTGCCACTTCAGGGGAGCACGACTTATGCCTGGACTATTTTCCAACCCAATGGCTATGACGACTTGGCCTACGCCACGGGAACGCCTTACAGCGGTGGGGCCATTTGCCGTATTCCACCTGGCGGCGGCATGGTCAATTACTTTCCTTCGGATAGTGACAGCGCCACCTTTGGCATCAACGTGGCTCTCAGGGGTTATCCTGCTGTCGGTGCCTCCCCCTCAGCAACCCCGAGTTCTGTTTACGCGCTTTCGCATTACTTGGTGCTTCAGGATACCGCTTCCGGTCCGGGGCTGCTGACCAACCAATGGCAGAGTGACGGCGGCTTTGGAGGTGCTCTCACCAATATTCCCGGAGCCAACGGTTTGAGTTACACGAATATTCCAGCCGACCTGCAGCCGGGCGGCGATGATTATACCGTTAAATATGATCTCATTGTGGCAAACAGTGCGGGATCGGTGACTAGTTCTGTGGTTGCTGTGCAAGTGCATGCAGCCACCGCGCCGGTTATTATTCAAGATACGTTGCCGACCACTGAGGTGGCGAGTTACCCCGGCGGATCAGTGACGTTGAGCGCCTCTTTCGACGGGACGCAGCCGATTGCCTACCAGTGGCTTGCCGTCACCAATGGCACCAATCTGCCCATTCCAGGCCAAACTAATGCCACGCTCACCTTGAGCAATATACAGGCAACGGCGGCAGGCGACTATCAACTTCAGGCGGTCAACAGCCAGGGAACCAATTTCAGCACGGCCACGACCGTTTTGGTCCAAACCGCTCCGCCTGATTATCCCCCCGTTTCGGCAACCGCATATCCGTACGAGATTTACACCAACGGTCCATTTGCCTATTGGCGTTTGAGTGAGACTAATAGTCCTTACTACGCGACCTATCCGGTGCAGGCGTTTGACTATTCTGGCCATGGCATCTTCCCGACTTATGGAGCAAACGTGACGACGCTCAATACTGGTCCGCAAGCCCCAGCCTTCCCTGGATTTGAGACCAACAATATGGCGGCGGGTACTGTTGCGGGAAATCTGGGATATTTGAGCGTGCCACCGTTGAATCTGAACACCAACACGGTGACGTTTGTATGCTGGATCAAACCTAATGGTCCCCAAGTCGCAAGTGCGGGCCTGTTGTTCAGCCGCGGTGGTGTTGACAATGCAGCCGGCTTTGGATTCGGCGCATATGCGTCCGGCGCAGGGGCTGGCACCATGCCTCAATTGGGTTATACTTGGAACCAAAACGCCTCCGGCACATGGGGTTGGAACTCCGGGCTTTATCCGCTCGCGAATCAATGGAATTTCGTGGCCTATGTGCTTACCCCGACCAACATGACCGCCTATCTTGGTTATGTGAATTCCGGTACCCAGACCACCAACTTCCTGCAGGCGGTAAACGTGCTCGCGCACCAAAACCAGCCGATGAACAGCACGGCTCTTGGAGCTGATACGCAACAGAACCGCGAGTTCAATGGAACGTTGGACGAGCCGGCATTGTTCAACAAAGCCTTGGGCGGCACCGAGATATTGAAACTGTTTGAGACTGGCATTGGCGCAACCTCAATTCCGCTCAGCCCGGTGCCGATTGTGTCCAAGTCCGTTTACAGCGGGGCGCAGGTGCAACTCGGCAGCGCAGCGGGCGGCACTGGCCCGATTACCTATTTCTGGCAGGCATCAGGCTTTAGCGATGGCGGAGTGTACACCAATCTGATTGACGGCGGCGACATCTCCGGTTCGACCAACGCCACCTTGACCATCAGCAATGCCAAAGCCAGCGACGCCCAATATTATCGCCAAGTCGCCTCCAATTCAAGCGGGGCAGTCACCGGAAACGTGGCAACTGTTACTGTTGAACTCGTCCCAACCGGGGGCCTGTGGACGGTGAACTTCCAATTGACCAATAACGTCTTGGGTTTTGCAACCAGCACAAACGGGTTGGGACATTATGCCGGGGTCGGGGTTTTGGGAGGTGGAACGTTCTGGAATCCGATTCCTGACCTTGCCGGTGCGTTCAACACAGGCTCCTATACCAATTCTTCCGACCTGCAGGCTAATGGAGCGACACACTCGGGGATTACTGCCATTGTGAATGGCAGCGGTGATTCCACCGCGCAGTCCGGTGGTAGCCCGACCGCAGTCACCACCTTGCTGGATCAATATATAAGCGTTAACAATGCGACTGCCTCCACCGGTGGTGGGTTGATTCTGAATGGGGTTCCGGATGGAACCTATAACATGGTAGTCTATGGCATTAATGGCGGGTTCGAGAGCGCTGGTGCGGTTTATACCGTGCATGCGGCAAACGGTGTTCAAACGGGAACCTTGGCAAATATGCAGGACCTGTATTTTTCACCGGGTGACAACAGTTGGCTCTTCACAAATGTCCAGGTCAGTGGCGGTTCGCTGCTGACAGACATCGGTCCAAACAATGGCGGATCTGAATTCAATGGCGTGCAGCTCCAATTGATCAGCTATGCCCCGGCTGTGGCCGGTTTCAGCGGCACTCCGACAAACGGGGTTGTGCCGTTGACAGTGACCTTCACAAACACCTCTAGCTCTTCCACCAACTTTGCGTGGAACTTTGGGGACGGCAATACCTTCACCACGAGCGGCAAGACCAACGTGAGCCACATCTATGTGACGCCTGGAACCTATACTGTCATCCTGACGGCAACCGGACCCGCGGCCGGATCGCTCGGCTCGAGCTCGCAGACCAACACCTCATATGTTGTCGCATCTCCTAAGCCTGTGATCGGCAGTGCGAAGGTGTCGGGTGGGAGCTTTATATTAAATGGCGCAGGTGGTTTTGCTGGGGTGCAATACAGGATATTGACCTCGACAAATATGGCGTTGCCGCTCGGGAGCTGGACGCCGGTGTGGACGAATGTGTTTGCGCCCGATGGAAGTTATGGATATACAAATTCATCGCTGACGGGCGGTGCAAACTTCTACCTGATGGTTACACCGTAAATGGTCTTGAAAAGGCCTTGGGATAATTAAGAAATAAACAATGCGTTCAGCAGGACGACAAATTGGATGCAGCCTGCCAGCGTCCCGGTTCAATCGTGACCGGTAATTGGCAAGACAGGTGGCCGGGGGATGATTTCCCCCGGCCACGCTTTTCGTAAAAATATGAAAAATGTTTCGACACACACTCCGCTTGCATATCAAAAACGAGCGACTGGGTTCACCTTGATTGAATTGTTGGTGGTGATCGCCATTATTGCCATCCTGGCTGCCCTGTTGCTGCCGGCGCTGGGCAGTGTCAAAAATCGTGCCCAAATGATTACAGACATCAATAACTGCAAACAAATCATGTATGGTACGATAATGTATGCCAATGCCAGCGATGATTTCCTGCCCCAGTCCGATTGGGATCATACTGTTAATTGTTGGGCTGCTGCGGCAGCAATCAACAACGGCATACCATTTCCACTCGGTGGAGGGAAGCAAGCTGCTTATGATTTTTATTTCCCTCAACAATTGCTGTATTTTCAAAAGGGGCAGCTCTATCCCTACCTCCAAAACCAGAAACTTCTTATGTGTCCCGCTGATGTTTTGAACGTGAACTTCTATCTACGCGAGCAATATCTTAGCAGCTACATTTGGAATGGTGCGGTGAACCAATATATGGAGCCCATTTCTGCGGGTCATTGTCCCACAATCAAAATATCCGCCACCAAGCCGACCTATATTTTACAATGGGAGAATGACGAAACCTTGACCGCTTCGGGACAATGGAATGATTTTGCAAATTATCCCGACCAGGGCATATCCAGACGTCATGGCGAGGGCGCGACGGTTGCCGTTATGGATGGCAGTGCCTCGCGAATGGATATAATGCTTTTTTATCAACTTGCCGGGACTTATCCCACTGGAAATCCGCCGGGAGGTGCCGGATCGGGAAGGAATAACACCGCCAACGGCAACACGGCCACCGTTCCGAATGACCTTTGGTGGTATTAATGGGCATGTCTGGGCAGTGTCAATTTGTTGAGGGTGTTGTTTTAACGGAGTGGTTCACACTTCAAAAATAAGTCGGTGCGGCAGCCTTCTTGTTTTTCTGTCGTCACGACGGCGGTTCTATGCCAGCCCTGATTGTGAAGAAATTTATCCGGACTGCCGTTTTGGTGTTTGTTGTCGCCAGTCTGGCGGAATTTGCAGATGCGCAAACCCTCACAGACATAGGCCCGGTTGCGCCAACTCCGGGACCCAATGACGTCTCCCAATTAAGCACCAGCGGAAATACGACGGCGCCGGATGGGCTGAATTATTACACCGACAATTCCGCTCCGCCTGGCCAGATTTTCACGACCGGCCCCAACTCGACCAATCTGGTCGCCTTTGCGGTGAAGACTGCTGGCTTGAATTCCGGCGGCGGCTATGGCACACCTCTGACAACAACCAATTATTATCTGCGAATCTACTCGGTGTCCGGCAGCACTGCGACGTTTATACAGACCTATACCAATCTCAATCCGGGATTTATCGACGGCGACTGGTTGAAATGGAACAATCTTTCGCTTCCCCTGGCCGCAAACTCAACTTACGCTTATTCGGTCAGCAGGCTTCCGTCACCTAGCGGTGGTTGGTGCGCCCTAGCCGTTGCCAGTGGCAACCGTTATTCGGATGGTGAAATTGTCCTGATCCCCATCGCGGGAGGCACCATGACATTTGGCGGCAGCCATGGTTATGACGCCGTCTTTGATTTGGGTATGTTCGCCAATGCGCCCACCGCCAACACGCCGGTCACTTCACCAAAAAGCACGGTCTATGTTGGCCAGGCGCTGACCTTGACCGAAAGCGCGCTGGGCACGGGGACGCTCTATTACCAGTGGCGGACCGATGGTGGCGGGGGTGGCAGCCTGACCAACATCCCCGGTGCCACAGGCACGAATGTGACGGCAATCCTGGCAAGCACGGGCATGTTCAATTACAGCGTGATTGTGACCAACATCTATGGCAGTGCCACCAGCAGCGTGGTCGCCGTGACCGTTCTGTCACCGGTCAATGTCAGCGTCAATACTACACAGCAAATGGCGACGATGCCATTGCAGGGGCTGGGTGTCTGCGCGGCGGTTTATGATGGCAGTTTGATAGATTCGCGTGTGGCGCCCCTGCTGAAGTCCGCGGGAGTCGGCGCCGTCCGCTATCCGGGCGGTTCATATTCGGATGTTTATTGCTGGACCAACAACAGCGGCATTGACGGTGCTTACGTCGTTTCGAGCGACAGCTTTGACAATTTTATGAACACGGACGTCAACCCGGCGGGCGCGCAGGCAATCGTCACAGTCAATTACGGTTCCAATCCTGCCAACAACGGAGGCGGTGAAACGAACATAGCCGCCGCTTGGGTGGCGCACGCGAAGGCCAACGGCTGGAGTGTGAAATACTGGGAGATCGGCAATGAGGTGGGGGGAAACGGCTACTATGGCACCAGTCAGGATTGGGAATACGATTTGCATTTTACGAACCAGACCGCATCCGCTCGTGTCGGCCAGCCCGCGCTTTCTCCCGCCGCCTACGGTTCAAATTCCGTGCAATTCATCGAAGCAATGAAGAACCAGGATCCCACCATCAGTTGCGGTGTTGGATTCAGCCCGGGCAATAATGCATACAATACCCCGTTGTTGCAGGCGGTCGGCACCAACGCGGACTTCATCATCATTCACTGGTATCCCGGCAGTGACACTGCCTCCACTCTGGCCGCATCAGCCACGATTTCCTCGACCATCATCAGCAGCTTGACGGAATTGACGAATGTTCTCGGCGCCGCCCGCGCCTCGCAAATGAAGATTGCCGTCACCGAAACCGGCGCGGGAAACGCCACCGGCGCGGCCGTGGCGCTCTATACCGCGGACAACTATTTGACTTGGATTGAAAACGGCGTCGTCAACGTGGATTATCAAATTTTGCACAACGACATATTGTCGTCCGGCCAGACACCGGGCCATGCATATTTTGGCGCGATGATGGCGCACCTGCTGGCAAACGTCGGCGACACGTTCGTCAAAACCACATCCGCCCAAAGTGAATTGCGCGTCCATGCCACAACGCGGCAGGACGGGAAAACAGGTGTCATGTTTGTCAACATGGATCCGCTTCTCACCATTCCTGCCACCGTGACCGTTAGCGGGGCGAACCTTGCCTACTCCGGCATCTTCTATCAATTCGGCCTCACCAATTTCAACGGCGACACGCCCAATTTCCCGGCTTATTCAAACGCCGTCTCCGGATTGAGCAACTCGTTCACTGTCTCGGTGCCGCCCTATACCATCGTTGATTTATTGATCCCGGCCGCTCCGAGCAATACGCCGCCGGTGCTGGCGCCGATTGGCAATCAAACCGTGAACGTGGGGCACACCGTTGCCTTCACCGCCAGCGCCACCGATACCAACCTGCCACCGCAAATCCTGACCTTCAACCTGCTGGCTGGGTCCGGCAACGCCACACTGAACACGAACACCGGCGCGTTCTCTTGGCGGCCGCAGGTGACGGACGCCAATACCACAAATGCCTTCACACTGAAAGTCGCGGACAATGGCTCACCCGCTTTGAGCGCAACTCAGAGCTTCATGGTCGCGGTAAACCCGCTGCCGCCACCCGGCTTGGCTTCCATTGGTTTAATCAATGGCCAGCTTGGCTTCCAAGTCAGCGGTGTCGCCGGGCCGGACTACGCAGTGCAAGGTTCAACCAATCTGGCCGACTGGAACACCTTGTTCATCACCAATTCTCCCGCGATGCCATTCTCGTGGATGGACACCAACACGGCCGCATTGCCGGCGCAATTCTACCGTATCAAAGTCGGCCCCCCGTTGCCTTGAGGCATTATTATGTCCATTCCCCACTTCAATTGCCGGCACCGGTTCCCAAAAATACACAAGGCGAAAATGGCTTTGGCGGTCGTTGTCCTCATGGTCCTGGCAGGGGCAAGCCGCGCGCAAACGCTCACAGATTTGGGAGCCATTGCGCCAACTCCGGGATCAAATGACGTCGCCCAGTTGAGTGCCAGCGGCAATATAACCGCCCCCGATGGCCTTAATTACTACACCGACAACCAGACCGGTCACAGCGCCGGCGAACCCGGGCAGACGTTCATGACGGGAAGCAATTCAGCCGGATACGTGCTGACCTCCGTGATCGTCAAGACGGCCGGGCTGGGCTTGTCCACTTATAGTGGCATCGGAACACCCCAGCCCTATTACCTCCACATTTTTTCGGTGTCCGGTTCCACGGCCACGTTGCTGCAAACTTACACCTCGGCCAATTTCACATTCAGCGACGGCGATTGGCTGAAATGGAGCGGCCTTTCGGTGGCGATGGTGGCCAGTTCAAGTTATGCCTACTCATTTGGCAAGGCGAGTTCGACGACCGGCTGGGAACCGATGGCCGTCGCTACCAATAATCTTTACGCGGGCGGCGAGATTGGACTCATTTCTACCGTCACCGGCGCCATCATCTTTGGTGGCAGCCATGGATTTGACGCGGCTTTCGACGTGGGATTGATTTTGGCATCCCAGCCCAGCATTAACCAGCTTGCCGTGTCGCCGACAAACAACGTGTTTGCCGGGACGGCGGTGACCTTCACCGCCAATGTATCGGGCGCGGCGCCGCTTTATTTCCAGTGGCAGTTCAACAACGGCGGCGGATTCTCGACCCTCACCGGAGTGCCCAACACCAATACGCTTGCGTTCAGCGCCGCGCTCCCCAATTCCGGTTCGTATCAACTCGCGGTGACCAACAGTTATGGCGCGGTGACCAGCGCCCCGGTCGCGCTGTCCGTGTCGCTCGACACGAATCCGCCGGTGGTTCTGCGCGGATTCAACATCGGCACCACGAACGTGGAACTGGATTTTTCCAGGACGCTTGACGCGGCGAGCGCGACTAGCCCCGCGAACTACGTTTTCTCCAACAACCTTGCCATCACCGGCGCATCACTGTCGGCGAATAATACATCGGTCATCCTCACCACCACGCCGCTGGTTTATGGCGGCATTTACACGCTCGTCATCAATGGAGTTCGCGATCGGGCCGTCCCACCCAACACGATTGCCGCCAGCACGCTGGTCAGTTTCACCGCCTCTCCCCGCGGGCGGATTTTGCTGGATGCCGGCTGGCGGTTTCAACTGGGTGATCCGGTGGACGTGACCACCAACGTCACCTATTATCCAGAAATCCCCGATCTTGCCAAACTCGACTCCACGGAAGTAACCGGAACCAGTTCTGAAACCTATCTGCAAACCAGCCGAGTGGATATTTTTGCCACGCATGCGGGTGAAAATGTTTCCTTCGTCCAGACAAATTACAACGACAGCACTTGGCGTCTGTTGGACCTGCCGCATGACTGGGTGGCGGAATTGCCGTTCGATTCAGGTGCGGATGGAGGCCATGGTTTCAAATCCGGGATCAGTGGATCAACCGGTCCGAACACCATTGGTTGGTATCGCCACACTTTCACACTACCGTCGAATTACGCTGGCCAAGCACTGTGGCTGGAATTTGACGGCGTGTATCGGAATTGCTTGGTGTGGTTGAACGGACACATTTTGGGCCGGAATGTCAGCGGTTACTCAAGTTTTTATTTTGATGCCACGCAATACGCTAATCCCGGTGGAACCAACGTGCTGGTGGTGCGGGTGGACGCCAGCCGGTTTGAAGGCTGGTTTTACGAAGGTGCCGGCATATACCGCCATGTCTGGTTGACGACGGAGAATCCCGTTCACGTATCGGAATGGGGAACTTATGTGGCCACCACTTCGATTGTGGGTTCCAATGCCACCATCACTGTACAGACCGATGTCACCAATCAAAGTGGGGCGATGACCGCAGGTGGCAGCTTGACCTCGACGATTTTTGATGCCGGTGGCAACGCAGTCGCCACCGTGACTTCGGCGGCGAGCGTGCCGGCCGGACAGGATTTGGTTGTGACGCAGACCTTGTCGTTGACGGCCAATTTGTGGTCGTTACAAACACCCTACCTTTACAAGCTGGCGACAACCGTCAGCAACCAGAACACGGTTGCGGATGTCTATAACACGCCGTTTGGGGTGCGGACGGTTTCGGTTGACTCAACCAATGGCGTGTTTATTAACGGGCAACATGTGTGGATTCAGGGAATGTGCAACCATCAGGATATGGCTGGAGTGGGATTGGCGCTGCCGGATCGGCTGCAGTATTTCCGCGTCGAACGGCTAAAGGAAATGGGATGCAACGCCTATCGCACGTCGCACAACGCGCCGACACCGGAATTGCTCAACGCCTGCGACCAGTTGGGAATGCTGGTGCTGGATGAAAATCGCCGCATTGGAACGAATGCGGAGCCTTTGGGTGAACTCGCCCGTCAAATCCGCCGGGATCGAAATCATCCCTCGGTGTTCATGTGGTCGCTGGCAAATGAGGAACCGCTTCAAGGCGACTCCACCATTGGCACGCCCATCATGCAGGCCATGCAGAAGCTGGTGCATTCGCTGGATTCGACCCGGCTATGCACCGCCGCCATGAGCGGCGGATGGGGGAGTGGCTTCAGTCTGGTGCTGGACGTTACGGGTTTCAACTACAGCTTGGGCAGCGTTGATTCCTACCACTCCAGCCACTCCACCTCGAATATCATCGGCACGGAAACGTCCAGTCAGATCACGGATCGCGGCATCTATACCAATGACACCGTGAACGGCTACGTCTGGGGTTATGACCTAAACCCGGTAAGCTGGGGGGAGACAGCGGAAGCCTGGTGGCAGTATTATGATGCCCATCCCTGGTCATCCGGTGGATTCTGCTGGACAGGTTTTGATTATCGTGGCGAGCCTACGCCTTATGGCTGGCCGTGCATCAGCTCGCATTTTGGCATTCTGGACATATGCGGCTTCCCGAAGGATTTGTTTTATTATTATCAGGCTAACTGGACGCTCAAACCTGTGTTGCATCTTTTTCCCCACTGGAACTGGTCAACGCCGGGACAACCCATCAATGTGTGGGCTTATGGCAACTGTCAGACGGTGGAGTTGTTCACCAATGGCGTTAGCTTGGGCCGGCAGACGCTCAATGTGCAGAGTCATGTGGAATGGGACAACGTGCCTTACACACTCGGAACGCTGCAGGCCATCGGCTACAATAATGGCATAGCCGTCATCACGAACACTGTGGTGACCACCGGTGTGCCGGCGGCCATCGCTCTGATTCCTGACCGCAGCACCATGCTGGCCGATGGTCGTGACGTCTCGGTAGTGAAGGTGGCCGTTCTGGATTCTCAGGGTCGCGTTGTTCCGACAGCGACCAATGAAATTGATTTTTCAATCAGCGCAGGCGGCACCATTCTTGGGGTTGGTAATGGCAACCCCAGTTCGCATGAAGCGGACAAGGGCAGCAATCAGCGCGCGGTTTTCAATGGACTGGCTGAAGTCATCGTCCAGTCAATTAGCCAACCAGGTTCAATCACCTTGAGCGCGACGGCCGCGGGTTTGAGTTCGACGAATGTGACCATCACCGAAGCAGCTACCCCGCCCGTGCCGCCCGCGCCCACGGGCGTGGTAGCGCTCGGCGGGAATGCGCAGGTGACGGTCAGTTGGGACATTGTGCCGGGTGCGACCACCTACAATCTCTTGCGGAGCACGACCAGCGGTGGTCCCTACACGCTGGTGGCTGGAAACATTGGGGGCGTCAATTTGGGTTATGTTGACAACACCGTCACTAACCTGATCATGTATTATTATGTGGTAACAGCCAATGGAAGCGGTTCCAGCGTCAATTCGGCGGAAGTCAGCGCCACGCCGGCGGCCACGGTTGCGGGTGTGACGGCGACCGCAAGCAATGGCCAGATTGTTGTCAGTTGGATTGGTTCAACCGGCACCAGGTACAACCTCAAGCGTTCCTATGTGACCGGCGGCCCTTATGCCACGATTGCCGCGTCGCTGACCAGCACTAATTTTACCGACTCCGGCGTGGCGACCTGTATGGCGTATTATTATGTGGTCACCATCACCAACGCTGGCAACGAAAGTCTCAACTCCCTCGAAGCGTCTTCTGAAGTGCCGGGGTCGCTCCCGCCGCAATTCACAAACACCGACATTGGCGCGGTGGGGTTGCCCGGCAGCGCCTCCTCCTGCGACGGCAAGTATACCATCTCCGGCTCCGGTGCCGACATTTGGGGTAACACCGATGCGTTCCAATTTGTTTATACCTATGTCCCAGTCAGCACCAACTGCGATATCCGTGCTCACATCGGCAGTGTGCAAAACACCTCCCCCAATGCCAAAGCTGCCGTGATGATCCGGGAAACGCTCGATCCGGCATCCCGGCATGCGCTGGTGGACGTGGAGCCCAGCGCTGGCATCGAATTCCTGTTCCGCACCAATACCACGGGTTCAACCTACGGCGTCACCATAGCCAACCAAGCTGCGCCCAACTGGGTGCGTTTGACGCGCACCAACAATTTGTTCTGCGCTTTTTGGTCTCCCGATGGAATCACTTGGAACCAAATCGGCGCGGCGACGAATATTCCCATGGCCGGCATTAGCGCCTACATCGGCTTGGCTGTATGCGCACACAACAATGCCGGGCTCAACACGTCATCGCTAGATAGCGTCACCGCAAGCTTCCTTACCAACGTGCCGCCTGTGATCAGTTGGGTGTTCCCAACCAACAATACCATTTTCGTCCAGCCGCCAGCAATTACATTGACCGCCGCGGCGACTGATGCTGATGGCACGGTGACGAACGTGAAGTTTCTCAATGGCACCAATTTGCTGGGTGTCACCTCAAACGGGTTTGCCAATCAATTCAGTCTGGTCTGGAGCAATGTCGTTCCGGCCGCCTACAATCTCACGGTGGTCGCAACGGACAATTCAGGTGCAACCAACCATTCCCCCGCTGTAATCGGGTTATTGGTGAAGCCGTTGACGATGCAGACATTCGAACCGCTAATTGGTGGACAGTTCAGTCTTTCGTTTCAGGGACAAAATGGCCAGTATTATGTGCTGGAAATATCCAGTAACCTAACGGCTTGGACTCCGGTCTGGACCAACACGCCTACGAATGGAGTCCTTCAGTTCATAGACACCAACGCGGCTGCAATACCGGCGCAATTCTATCGCGTCAAAGCAGGCCCGTCATTTCCTTGAGATGAAACGATTAAAACCTGCAATCGCGAATTGTCGTGACATGACCAAATCTTCGGCTTTTGCTAAATTCAAAGACTCCGTGAATAACTTTATAAAAGGCTCTGATTGGGTTTTACAACCTCAAGTTCGAGGATATGGGTTGTTTCTTGCAAAACCGTGTGCCGTCATGCTGGTAGGTTTGATTTACTGTCTTTTGACCGGGCCGCTTTCACCGGCATTTGCAGATCAAACCATTGATCTCATGGGCGACGCTGGTGGCAAGCGCTTTGATGGCATCGGCGCGGTGAGCGGCGGCGGCGCGACTTCTGTTTTGCTCAAGGACTATCCCGAACCGCAGCGCAGCCAGGTTTTGGATTTGCTCTTCAAGCCCAAATTCGGCGCGTCCATGAGCGCGTTGCTGGTGGAAGTTCCCGGCGACGGCAACTCCACGCAGGGCGCGGAACCGAGCCACATGCATTCTAGGGATGACCTCAATTACAGCCGCGGCTACGAATGGTGGCTGATGCGCGAGGCCAAAAAACGCAATTCCAATCTCACGCTCGATGCTTGCGCCTGGGGTTGTCCCGGCTGGGTTGGTGACGGTAATTTCTGGTCGCAGGACATGTGCGACTATTACGTCAAATGGATCCAAGGGCTCAAATCGGTCTATGGCCTGA
>Ga0302320_10002029_pt1 | contig 48286 bp, 44 predicted proteins | sample Bog_T0_3_FD_202130 | JGI IMG/M metagenome (GOLD analysis project Ga0302320, IMG submission 202130) | Peat permafrost microbial communities from Stordalen Mire near Abisko, Sweden - Bog_T0_3 | ecosystem: Environmental > Terrestrial > Soil > Wetlands > Peat | place: Sweden: Abisko, Stordalen Mire... | reverse complement strand
TAAGGCTATAACGGGGCATCCTCTCCGGCCAAGTTGTGCGTCGCGGGCGTGACGCCTCGGTCGCGATACTGGCGAAAACGGGCGCGCCCGGCCTGCCGCCGCGCTTCCTGGGCATCGATGACCTCGGCGACGCTCGCGGCGTGGGCGACCGAGGACGGAATTGAGGTCCCCAGATTGATGAGTGTCCCGTAGGCCTGCTGCGGCTGGGCGTCGCACCCCACCAGCACCGGCGTGTCCTGCCACTGTGCCTCGCTCTGAAAGATCTCGTGCGGCACGAATGCGCGATCGGCGAAGGTCCAGAGCAGCTCGTCGAAGCGCTCGAGCATATGCGGCTCGTCCAGCCACACGAACACGCGTTCGCCGGCAAGATAGGCGCGCTCGGCGATGCGGCAGCCGACTTTGAGGCGGGGTCGCTCCTCGATGCCGGATAGCACGTAGAAGTCGACGTGTTGCGAGGCGCTCGGCCGCGGCGCGGTCACGCCGGAGTCAACCGCCCGCGCGTCGGGTCAGGAAATCTCCCACCAGCGAGATCGGGCGGCCGCTCGCGCCCTTGGCCGCGCCTCCATGCCAGGCCGTGCCGGCGATGTCCATGTGCGCCCATTTGAGCCCTTGCGTGAATTTTCCGAGGAATGCCGCTGCCGTGATCGCGCCGCCTTCGCGGCCGCCGATATTCGCCATGTCGGCGAAATTGCTGCGCAGCTGATCGGCATAGTCCTCGGTCAACGGCAGCTGCCAGGCGCGGTCATCGGTGCGCGCCCCGGCTTCCACCAGTTCGCGCGCGAGCGCATCGTCATTGCCCATCACACCGGTGAAGTGATTGCCCAGTGCAATGACGCAGGCTCCCGTCAAAGTCGCGAAGTCGACCACGACTTCCGGGTCGAAGCGACGCGCGTAGTTCAGCGCGTCGCAGAGGATCAACCGGCCTTCCGCATCCGTGTTGAGGATCTCGACCGTCTGGCCCGAGGCGCTGGTCACGATGTCGCCGGGCTTGATGGCACGGCCGGAAGGCATGTTCTCGCACGTGGGGATGAGGCCGACCACATTGAGCTTGAGCTCGCTGCGCGCGGCAAAGTCGATGGCCGCCAGCACCGTGGCCGCACCGCACATGTCGAACTTCATTTCGTCCATGTTCCCGGGATCTTTCAGCGATATTCCGCCGGTATCGAAGGTGACGCCCTTGCCCACGAGCACCACCGGCGCGCGATTGCGCCGCGCGCCGCGATACTCGAGCACGATGAAGCGGGGTGGCTCCTCGCTGCCGCGTGTGACGGCCAGGAAGCAGCCCATCTTGAGGCGGCGAATGGCCGCCTCATCGAAGATTCGCACCCGCAGGCGGCGCCGATAGCTGCGCTCGAGTTCGCGCGCCTGCGCGGCAAGGTAGCGCGGCGTGCAGACATTCGCCGGCAGGTTGCCAAGATTTCGCAGCAGCCGCGAGCTTTCCGATACCGCGGCGCCGGCGGCAAGACCGCGACGCACAGCGCTGAGTGCGCCGCTGGTCACCGGGCCGCACAGCACCCGTGCCAGGGCGGGCGGGCGGGGTTTGCGAGCGGACTTCAGGTCGTTGACGCGGTAGAGGCTCGTGCCGGTAATCTCCGCCACGGACCGGCCGAAGTAAAAGTCGTCGAGCTCGCGCCCACCGGGCGGCTCGAGCGACAGTGCCGCGGAAGCGACGCGCGTGCGTGTCAGTGCCGTGATGGCGTGGACGAGCGCGCGGCGCCAGGCGCGGCGGTTGTACTGCGCTTTGCCCCCGACGCCCACCAGCAGCAAACGCGCGGCCTTGATGGCGACGGGCTCGGTCAGCAGCAGCGTCTCACCGGCGCGGCCCGAGAAGTCGCCGCGCGACAGCAGTGCGCGAATGCGTCCGCGCATCGCACGGTCCACCGCCTGCGCTTCCAGCCCAAGCTCGCCGCGCTCAAAGACGCCCACTACCAGGCAGTCGCATCGCTGATCGGCTGCTTTGCGACTAAAGGCTTCGAATCGCATCTGATTAATCCTTGTTAGCCTGCTATATATTTGTAAACTCACCGGCCGCTCCAGCGCATGGCGAGTTTCCATTGGAAGTGTAGCTGAAGCCGGCTTGAGGAAAAGGGCCTTTGCAAATACTGCAGCGCTACATGCTTCGGGAAATGACCGTGAATTTTCTCGGCGTTACGCTGGTTTTGTTCGCGATTCTCTTTATAAACCAGGTCGGGACGGTGCTGGCGCGGGCTGCGCAGCTGCAGTATCAGAGCGGCTTCGTGCTGGAATTGATCGGCCTCGGGGCAGCCCAGAACTTCGCGTTGCTATTACCGATAGGTCTCCTGCTCGGCATCGTGCTCGCCTTCGGACGCTTCTATCACGACAGCGAAATGGCCGCCGCGCAGGCCTGCGGCGTCGGGGTGGTCCGGGTGGCGGCCGCGGTCTGGCTGCTGGCGTTGCCCACCACCGCCCTGATCGTGCTGATCAATTTCGAACTGGCGCCGCGTGCGGCCGCGGCCGAGGCGGCGATGCGCGATGAAGCGGTGCGCGCGAGCGTCACGGCGCCGCTGGCGCCGGGCAAGTTCCGCAGCTTCGCCGGCGGTCGCATCGTGGTCTATGCGCGGGCAGCCGAACCCAATGGCGATCTGGCCGGCGTCTTCGTCAAGCGCAGCGACGGGCTTCGAATCGAGACCACGGTGGCAAGCCGGGCGCACTACTCACTGTCCAGTGACGGCCAGAGCGAGACCATCACGCTCTACGACGGACAACGCCTCGAGGGTATTCCCGGCGGCACGCGCTACCGCATCATGCGTTTTGACGAACAGTTGATCCCGATCCGCACCCCCGAGAGCGCGCGGCGCGCGCAGCGCGTGGATGAGATCAGCACCGCGCAGCTGCTCGAGAGCAGTGATCCGAAACTGCGTGCTGAGTTCCAATGGCGCCTCGGCCTGCCGGTCATGACGCTGGTGCTGACGGCCATGGCCGTGCCGCTCGGCCGGCTGCGTCCGCGCCAGGGTCGCTATGCCCACGTCTGGATTGCCGTGCTGGTATTCGCGCTCTACGCCAACATCGCACTGGCCGGCCGCACCTGGCTCGCGCGCGGCAAGACGCCGCAGGAACTCGGGCTGTGGTGGGTGCATGGCTTGTTTCTGCTCGCCGCCGTGGCGGCGTTCCTGTTGCCGAAGCTCAAGCGCAGCTGGGGCGCGCGGCGCCGCACTTCGTGACGCTGCTCGATCGCTACATCGCCCGGACGCTGCTGTCGACCGTCGCGCTGGTCATGGCCGTGCTGGCTGTCCTCGGGACTCTGTTCGTCTTCATCGGCGAGCAGGGCGATGTCGGCGTCGGGCATTACGGCATGCTCGATGCATTGGCGTATGCGGCCATGTCGGTACCGCAGTTTGCGCTCGAGTCGTTTCCCGCCGGGGCGCTGGTGGGTGCACTGCTCGGGGTCGGCGTGCTGGCCCGGAGCCACGAACTGACGGTCATGCGTGCCTCGGGCATGTCGAAGCCGCGGCTGGCGGCGGCCGCGATGATCAGTGCGGGCCTGCTGATCGGCGTGGCGCTGCTGATTGGGGAATTTCTGGCGCAGCCCCTGGCTCAGCTGGCGGATGAGCGCAAGGCGTTCGCCAAGTATTCCAACATCAGTTTCGCCGGCGCCGGGGGCGCCTGGATCCGCGACGGCGACACGATCCTGAATGTACAGGGTCGCTCGAGCGTGGCGGAATTCGGCGGCATGCTCATATTCGATCTGGCCGCGGATAATCGGCTGGCGGCCGTCGGCCACGCCGAACACGCGCGCGCGCTCGGCGCGCAGTCCTGGGAGCTGGAGGGTTATGCCGAGTCCCGTTTCACCGATCATTCGGTCACGAGCCTGCAGTCCTCGAGACGCGATCTTCACACGGCTGCCGGCACCGAACTGCTACAGCTTGCCATCAGCGACCCGGCCGAGCTGGCACTGCACACGCTGTACTCGGCCATACGGCACCTGCGCGACAATAATCTGGATGCCAAGCAGTACGTATTTGCGTTCTGGGCGCGCCTCGCGCGCACCGCAGGCATCCTGGCTGCGGTGCTGTTCGCATTGCCATTCGGGTTCGGCGCCCTCAGGTCCGCCTCGCTGAGTGCACGCATGACGCTCGGTCTGGCGCTCGGGCTGGTCTATTTCTTCATGCAGCGCATGGTGGAGAGCGGAACGCTGGTGTTCAACCTCAACCCGCTGCTGCTCGCATGGGTGCCGACACTGATGCTGTCGATGGCGGCTCTGTTGATGTTCTGGCGCGCGCGTTAGCTGCGCCGCGCTGGCGCCCGGGAGCCTAGTGCCAGTCGCTGCGGCGCGCTTTGGATTCGGCCGCCGCATCCAGGGCTCCGCCGGTCGTACGGTCATTGATGATCGCGAGCAGCGGGGCCGGGGGGGCCGAACTGGACAGTCGAAACAATTGCGCGCTGCCGGTAGTGGCCACGGCTTCCGTGCCAAGCAGGCTCAACACGCGCCAGTGCTGCTGCTCGCGGCACGCAAGCCCCGCCATGGGGTGGCCGTTGTCGAGGGTGAAGCTGCGGCAATAGCCTCCAGCCTTGGCGTGGAAGCTCTGGCCGACGCGCACCGCCGTCGAGGTGGGCGTAACACCCGTGAGCTGCTCATTCAGCGAACGATTCAGCAGTCCGCCGGCAATCAGGGCGCCACCGCGGTATTCGACCGGCACCTCACTGGCCAGTAGGCGCTGGAGCAGCAATCCCGCCCCGACGCCGGCGAGCAGGCTGACAGCGATGACGATGGTCGCACGCCGCGGGATGGACAGGCGCCGACGCTCGGGCCGTCGGGCCCGCGCGGCGCGCACGCGCGCCAAATCAATGACCTGGGCCGGACCTGCGGGTTCCACGGATCGGGCGCCATTGACGGCTCGCCTCGGCGCCGGCTCGCGCAGAATGCCCTCGAAGACATTGTGCAGGCGCCCTCGGAGGGCCCGTTGCTGCGCCACACGCTGGGCCACACGCGCGTCCTGGGAAATGGCCTTCTCGACCTTGGCACGGCCGGCCTCGTCCAGTTCTCCGTTGACATAAGCCGTCAACAGCTCGTCGGGAATGTGGGTGGTCATGCAACGACTCCCGGATCAGCGCGTCCGGCAACGCGCTAATAATCTGCGCGCCCCCGGTGAAGGGCAAGTCCCCACAACCGATCGCGACAGTCTCCTACCCGCGATAGCGTTCAAGGCGACTGCCGGGTGGGCGCCGCGATGCGGAAACTGCGGCTCACCAAATGTGTTCACGTTAGGCAAGGGGATTAAGCTATGAAAGTTGCAGTGTGGCTGATGATGGCCGCTCCGGTTCTGGCCTTCGCGGCGAGTGGCGATCTGGATAAATCGTTTTTCAAGGACGCCGCGGAAGGGGGCATGGCGGAAGTCAATGCCGGGAAGCTCGCGCAGATCAAGGGCGCCAGCCAGTCGGTGAAGGATTTCGGCGCCATGATGGTCAAGGATCACAGCGCGGCGAATGAGAAGCTCGCATCGATTGCGGCCGCGCAGGGCATCAAGCTGCCCCATAGTGCCGGCATCATGCAGCAGGCCGAAGGCAAGGAGCTGAAGATGAAGTCAGGGGACTCCTTCGACAAGAGCTATATCAAAGGGCAGATAAAAGCGCACCAGGACACGGTGGAGCTGTTCCAGAAGGAAATCGATTCGGGGAAAAACGCTCAGGCGCAGCAATTCGCGAGTGCCACATTGCCGACGGTCCAGGCGCACCTGACCAGGATCAATCAGATCGCGGCTGCGGCCGGTATCGATAAATAAGCAGCTAACGCTCAGGATCGGCGCGCCGGCGCGGGCACTGCTCGCTGCCGGCGCGGTGCCGGATGCCGCGCTAGGAGCGCGCAGTCGGTCCCGGCAGTCCTACCAGCAGATCCGACAGTTCGTCGGCATGCTCTTCTTCAACCGCCAGGATGTCCTTCATGAGCCGGCTCGTGGTGGGATCGTCGTGGTCGATGTACTGGATGATCTCGCGGTAACTGTCGATGGCGATACGCTCCGCGACCAGGTCCTCCTTGATCATGTCCACCAGCGTGCTGCCCGCGATGTATTCGGCATGGCTGCGACCCGCCAGTCCTGCGGGGGAGAAATCCGGTTCGCCGCCTAATTGCACGATGCGCTCGGCAATCCTGTCGGCATGCCCCTGCTCCTCGTTCGAGTGCACCAGGAATTCATCGGCGACACTCTTGGACGCAATGCCGCGCGCCATGAAGTGATGGCGGCGGTAGCGCAATACGCAGACGAGCTCGGTGGCAAGTGCCTCGTTCAGCAGCTTCAACACCTCGGTCCGATCGGCGCGATAGCCTTCGGTGACCGCGCCTTCTTCAATGTGGCGGCGGGCGCGCGCGCGCAGTGTCTGGACGTCGGTCAGCTGGGGCTTGGCATTCATTGCAGTCACCTTATGTGGAGAGCCGCCTAGGCTAGACGTCGCCGCGGCCCGCTGCCAGCGGGCGAATCGTCGTGCAATGTAGGACTGGCGCGCCTTTGTGCTACAGAAATGCCTACTTCTGTGCCTGGCCCGATTTCACCTGATCAGGCGATGGTGGCTGTGCCACCTTGCCCTCAGCCTCGTTGATGAGCTCGGCGCAATCCGCATCTTTGGCCAGTCCCGGATCCACGAATGCGAGCACGGCGGCGAACGGTGTAGCGACGACGCCGAGCGCCGCAGCGGCGGCCCCCTGTTTGATCAGTGCTGGCGTTGAAAGTCCGACAGAAGGATGACGCAGCGTGCCGCGCACATTGATCGGCGCGCGCAGCCGATCGAAGCGCGGCTTCTTTGGTTCACCCTTGAGATTCAGATCCAGCTTCTCATCGCCGAAAGTGATCTTGCCGTCGCCGGTGACGATCACGTCAGGCGTATCGACCAGCAGGTGCTGGACCTCGGCATCGCCGTCTTTGAGCGCAAACTCGGCCACGCCGCAGCGGATCGGCACTGTCTGCTGTTTGTCCGTCAGCAGCAGCCCGAGTCCGCGAACCACATCGATGCCGGCCAGTTCTGCGAATGCCTTGCGCATCTGCGCCTGGGATATCACGGCGCTGAGCGTGCCATTGGCACCGGCAAAGATGGCATGCACGGAATTACCGGTACCCTCGATGCGCAGACGTCCCTCCATCACTCCCTGCAGCGGCGGGTCGTTTGAATTCTTGGGCTTGAACTGATCGAGACGCACATTGCTGAGGCGCAGGTCGAGATTGGTTTTGGGGGTACTGCCCTTGGTATCCAGGTGGATGGTTCCGGCCAGCTTGCCCTCGGGCAGCTCGAAATCCAGGGGATCGATGGCAAGATCGCCGTGATCGAGTTTGAGCCGGAAGGCGACGTTCTTGATGGGCACCTTCTGTGTCTGGACTGAATCGGCCTTGAAGTCGAGATTCCAGTCAGTCGACTGCAGCCGATCGAACTGGAACTCGAAGGTCGGCAGCAGTAATGGCGAAATGGGCTGCTGTTTGGGTGCTTCGAGTTGCGGCGGCGCCTTACCCTTCTGTTCGGCGCTCTGCTCCACGCCGGCGCCTACCGCCACGCCCAGATCGCCGAGGTTCAGTGAATGCGAGACGATGATCGCGGCGAGCCTGGGCCGTGCATCCTTAGCGGCCAAATCAACCGTTCCCCGCCCGTGCACATCGCTGCTGCCGATCTTGCCGGCAACGTTTTCGAATTCGATGTGGGTGCCGTTGCGATGGATGTGCAGGAACACCTGGTACGGCGGCGTCAACGGCAACGCGATACCCGTCAGATAATAGAGGTTGGCGAGATTCTGTCCCTGGACCTGCACATCGGTATCCACGGCGCCCAGATCGAACGGCTTGGCGATCGAGCCCTTGACTTTGACGCTGGATGAGCCGGCCTCGACGGCAGTCTGAAAGTCGTACGGATGGTCGAGCTGGATATCGAGCAGCGCGGCGCCCTCGAAGGTGAGCGTGAACGGCTCTTTGTTGAGCGTGCCCTGGCCTTTGAGACGAAACGGCTCGCTGCCAGCGCCCGCGCCGCCGCCGCCCGCGTTTTCGGTGGCGGCCACGGTGCCTTCGAAGCTCAGCTTGCGCTGCTCATCGTTGATCTTGAGCGAGCCGCCTCGCAGCGCGAAGTGATGCAGCGGTGGCAGCTTCGCCGGCTGCGCACTTTTAGGTTTGGGTTCGTTGGTCCCCAGGTTCCAGTTCGCGCGGCCGCTCTCATCCTCGATCAGCGAGACTTTCGGATTGTCCAGTTCGAGCGTCTGCAGCACCAGGCGCCCGATGAAAAGCTGCGACAGGACCACGGCCACGTGCATACGAGGCAGATCGACCATGTCGCCGCCACGGGTCCAATCGGGATTTCCGATGGTGAGATTCTCGACATCGACGCTGGGCGTCCACGAGAACAGATGCACACTCAATTGTCCGATCGACACCGGGCGCTCGAGATGGCGCGAGAGGATCCGGCTGACGGGCCCGCGCGCGGCATTCCAGTCCATTAAGCCGATAAGCAGGATCAACAGCACGAGGAACCCCAGCGCACCGATAAACCAGCGTGCAGCGGTCGGAATACGATGGGCAGGCGAGGCCTTCATGGCAGCGTCTCAGGTGTCAGCACAAGCAGATGCGTTGGCTGGACGCTAACTGCCGCAGCTGGGGTGGGCAGTCGGACTTATCCGATAAGCGGCGCTTCGCCAGCGCTTGGCGGGCGGGATTTGCGGAATTGGCGTGTCGGCGCAGATTCCCCGTGGGGGCGCGCACCAAGGGCCAGGATTTCCTAAGCCATTGATTAAATGGCGCTCCCTACGAGATTCGAACTCGTGTTCCAGCCTTGAGAGGGCCGTGTCCTGGGCCTCTAGACGAAGGGAGCGGTCTTAGGAGGAGGCGTTGGAAAGGCGCGGTATTATAGGGGACTACCCTGATTGCTCAAGCGGGACTCTTGATTTGAACGAAACCTTTCCGGCCACAGCGTCGGCACCGATGACAGCGTCGACATCGACGAGCGTGCAGCCACGCATCATCTCCCGCGCCGACCACAACATTTCCCGTTCCAATATCTCCGGCAACGCCGTGCGAGTGCTCTATCGGCTCAAAGAGGCCGGTTACCAGGCCTTTCTGGTGGGTGGCTGTGTGCGCGACGTGATGCTCGGGCGCCATCCAAAGGATTTCGATGTGGCGACGAACGCGCTGCCCGACCAGGTGCGCTCGCTGTTTCGCAACAGCCGCCTGGTAGGTCGACGTTTCCGGCTCGCGCACGTGGTGTTCGGGCGGGAAGTCATCGAGGTCGCAACCTTTCGGGCCGCCAGTGCCCCGCTGCCCAGCGAGGAGCCGGTCCCGCAAGCCGATCCGGAAGAGGGCGAAGCGCCGGAGCTCGATGAGGAGTCCGAGCTTGACGATGAGGCGGAACTCAACGGCATCGACCACGAGCGGGTGCTCGACACTCACGGCCGGCTGCTGCGAGATAACGTGTACGGCACCATCGACGAGGATGTGTGGCGCCGCGATTTCACGGTCAATTCCCTCTACTACAGCATTGCCGATTTTTCCCTTTGGGACTATGTCGGTGGCGCGGAAGATCTGGCGGCGCATCGGTTGCGCCTGATCGGCGATCCGGAAACGCGCTTTCGCGAGGACCCGGTGCGGATGCTGCGTGCCGCGCGATTCGAAGCCAAGCTCGGATTTGATCTGGATCCAGCGACCGCCGAGCCGATCCCGCGACTGCGATCGCTGCTGGCCGGCGTGCCCGCCGCGCGGCTGTTCGATGAGATGCTGAAGCTGTTCCTGACCGGTCACGGCGAGCGCAGCCTCGAAGTGCTGCGACAGCGACAACTATTTGGTGAACTGTTCCCCGCGGTGGAACGCTATCTGGCGGCGCATCCGGATAGTCTGATCGAGCGCCTGCTGCGCCAGGGCCTGCGCAACACCGATGAGCGCGTGGCGGCGGACAAGCCCGTGACGCCGACCTTTCTGGTGGCGCTGCTGCTTTATGGACCGATCGCGCAGGCGATCGAATCGCTGCCGCCGCAGCGATGGCACGAACTGGGGGCCATCGTCGAGGCCTGCGACCGTACGCTGCGCGCGGCCTCCACGCGCGTGACGATCCCGCGCCGCGTGGCGCTGGGAGTGCGCGAAATGTACGGACTGCAACCCCGCCTGGAACAGCCGCGAGGCAAGCGGGCGCTGCGGCTGCTCGAGCAACCGCGGTTCCGCTCGGCATTCGATCTGCTGATGTTGCGCTCCGCGCTGGGCCTTGCTCCCGCAGGCATCGCGGAATGGTGGACCCGACTGCAGGAAACCGATCCGGCGCAGCGTCTGGAAATGGTCGAGGCGCTGGCCAAGCAGCGCAGCGCGCGCCCGGATTCCAACGAACGTGGCGGGGCGCGCGAGGCTGCGGGCGCCGCGCCGGACGCTACGACGGGCGATGAGCTGCCGCGCGCCACGCACCGGCGCCGACGCCGACGCCGTCCCCGCGGCGCCGGCTGAATGCTCTGGCATCCGGCCTATGTGGGCCTGGGAAGCAATCTCGATGAACCCGCGGTACAGGTGCGGCGCGCGTTCGCCGCCTTGGCCCAGATCCCCGAGACGCGGCTGGTGCGAGCGTCCTCGCTCTATGGCTCCCGCCCCATGGGGCCGGTGCCTCAGCCGGATTTCATCAACGCTGCGGCGGGACTGCTGACGCGGCTCGAAGTGGGCGACTTTTTTGCGCATTTGCGCGCACTCGAACGGCAGCTGGGGCGGACGCCGTCGCGCGAGCGCTGGGGTCCGCGCCGGATCGACCTGGACCTGCTGGTGTTCGCGCAGCTGCGCATCGATACACCAGCGCTGCAACTGCCCCATCCCGGGATAGTGGAGCGCAATTTCGTTCTGTATCCTCTGGCCGAGGTAGCCCCCGAGCTGCCGGTGCCGGGCTGCGGACGCATCGCAGAACTGCTCGCACGAGTCAATCCCGAGGGTCTCTGGCGTCTCGAAAGCGATACTGCACACCCATGACGTCCGAGCATCCACCAGCCTCGCCGCCCCCCGCATCGCCGGCCGCCACATCGTCGGTGCCCGCTGTGCCCGCCGTGCCTGCTGTGTCTGCTGCTGCGAGTGCATCATCACAGGGGAATCCGGCGCCCACGCATCGCTTCATCGTGCTGGAAGGGCCCATCGGCGTTGGCAAGACGACTCTCGCGGGCAGACTGGCCGAGACGTTGGGAGCCGAGCTGGTGCTCGAACAGGCCGACACTAACCCCTTCCTGGAACGTTTCTATCGCAATCCGCGCGCCGGCGCGCTGGCGGCGCAGCTGTATTTTCTGTTTCAGCGCACGCAGCAGCTTTCGGCCCTGCAGCAGCATGACATGTTCGCGCCGATGCGGATCGCGGATTATCTGATCGACAAGGATCGGCTGTTCGCGCGCACGACGCTCGATGATGAAGAGTATCGCCTCTATGAACAGGTCTATGCGCGGCTCGTCATCGAGGCACCCAAGCCCGATCTGGTCATCTACCTGCAGGCGCCGGTTGATGTGCTGCTCGGACGCATCGGCCGTCGTGCGATTCCCTACGAGCAGTTCATCGACCGGCGCTATCTCGAGCGGCTCAACGATGCCTACGCGCGGTTCTTCCACGAGTACGAGGCCTCGCCGCTGCTGATCGTCAATGCCGCGGCCATCGATCCGGTGGGCAGCGAGGCGGATTTCGCCGAACTGCTGGCCGCCATCCAGCGCATGCGGCGCGGCAGGCTTTACTACAACCCACTGCGCCATGGTGCGCTGTAGACTGAAGAGCCATGTACACGCAATTACAGCTGCGCGATTCGGATCGGCCGCCGGTCACCCTCACCACGCTCGAACAAATGAAGCAGCGCGGCGAGAAGATTGCATGCCTGACCGCTTACGATGCCAGCTTCGCGGTGCTGCTTGATGCCGCGGGTGTCGATGTCGTGCTGGTGGGCGACTCACTGGGCATGGTGATCCAGGGACACGATACGACCGTGCCTGTGACCATGGATCAGATGGTGTATCACTGCGCGGCTGTCGCGCGCGGCCTGCACCGGCCCTTTCTGATGGCCGACCTGCCCTTCATGAGTTATCCGTCGCGTGAGCTGGCGCTGTCGAACGCCGTGCGGCTCATGCAGGAGGGCGGAGCGCGCGTCATCAAGCTGGAAAGCGGCAAAGGTCAGACCGACATCGTCGAGTTCCTCGCGCGCCACGATATCGCCGTGTGCGCTCATCTGGGACTCAAGCCGCAGTCGGTGCACAAGACAGGTGGATTTCGCGTCCAGGGACGGGAAGCCGAAGCCGCGCAGCGCATGCTCGAGGACGCGCTCGCGCTGGAAGCGGCCGGCGCCGACCTGCTGCTGCTCGAGTGCATTCCATCCGAGCTCGGGGGCACGATTTCGCGGGCGGTCAAGGTGCCCGTGATCGGCATCGGTGCCGGGCCCGATACCGACGGGCAAATCCTGGTCCTCTACGATGTGCTCGACATCACCTCGGGCCGCAAGCCGCGCTTCGTACGCAACTTCATGGATGGCAGCCCCTCGCCGCGGCAGGCCCTGTCGCGTTACGTACAGGCGGTGAAGTCCGGGGAGTATCCCGCTCCGGAGCACTGCTTCTAACCGCTGTCCCATGCAGACCGTCACGACTATCGAGGCGGTGCGGGCGCACGTACGGACCTGGCGTGCGGCGCGGCTGAACGTCGCTCTCGTACCCACCATGGGCAATCTGCATGCGGGCCACATGAGCCTGCTCGAGACGGCTCACGAGCGCGCCTCACGCGTCGTCGCCAGCATCTTCGTCAATCCGCTGCAGTTCGGACCTGCTGAGGATTTCGCGGGCTATCCACGCACGCTGGCCGAAGATCAGGCATTGCTGCGCGAGGCGCACTGCGATCTGCTGTTCGCTCCTTCGGTCGCCGAACTCTATCCCGACCAGGGTACCCAGCAGACCGTGGTGAGCGTGCGCGGCCTGACCGATATCCTTTGCGGACCGTTTCGTCCGGGCCATTTCGACGGCGTGGCCACGGTGGTCGCCAAGCTGTTCGGCATCGTGACGCCCGATCTGGCGGTGTTTGGCGAAAAGGATTTCCAGCAATTCATGGTCATTCGCCGCATGACACTCGATCTGGCGCTGCCCGTGGAGGTGATCGGCGCGCCGACCGTGCGTGCGGCCGATGGGCTGGCCTTAAGCTCCCGCAATCGCTACTTAAGCGCGGAAGAGCGGGCGCGCGCGCCGGCGATCTACCGGGCGCTGCTCGCCGCGGCGGACGCACTGCGGGGCGGCAGCCGCGACTACGCGGCTCTCGAGCGCCAGGGATGGCTTACGATCGAGCGGGCCGGCATGAAGCCTGATTACTTCACGATCCTCGAGGCTGATGATCTGTCCAACCCGAATGCGCAATCGATGGACTTAGTCGTGTTGGCGGCGGCCCGGCTGGGGCGCGCGCGGCTGATCGACAACTTGCGCGCCCAGGGAGGATGAATGAGGGAGGATGAATGAGGGAGGATGAATGACCGGGACCAGCTGGCTGCGTAGCGCGCTGTCGGGTCTCATCATCTGCGCCCTGGGGTCCGCGCTCAGGGCGGCGCCTGCGACTCACCCGTTCGGCTCCGCCGACCTCGTACTGCTCGAGCGCGTGTCCGATCCGCGCATCTCGCCCGATGGCCGCTGGGTGGCCTACCAGCTGCTGGAAACCGATCTGGCCGCCAACCGCAGCATCACCAGTCTCTGGCTCGCGCCGATTCCCGATGCCAAGGGATCCAATAGCGAGCCTCACTTCGCGCGCCGGCTGACGGCACCGGGGGTCTCGAGTTTTTCGCCGCGCTGGCGCGGCGACGGCAAATTGCTGTTCTTTCTCTCCACGCGCTCGGGCAATGCGCAGGTGTGGCGCATCGACTTGTCGGGCGGGGAAGCCCAGGCGGTCACTCATGGCCCGCTCGAGATCGGCAGCTACATGGTGTCGCCGGATGGCAGACATCTGATCGCCTCGATGAACGTCTTCCCGGAGTGCGAGAACCTCGATTGCACGCGGCATCGCCTTGAAGAGCGGGCGACCCACAAGAGCACCGGCCGGCTGTACGACCGACTGTTCGTGCGCCACTGGGACACGTGGGCCGACGGCACGCGCTCGCAGCTATTCGCGTATGCACTCGATGAGCAGGGCATTGCAGGAGGGAGCCCGATCTGGCTCACGCGCGGCATGGACGCCGACATTCCCTCCAGGCCGTTTGGCGATGACAACGAGTGGAGTTTTACGGCAGATAGCCGCGATCTGATTTTTTCGGCACGCATCGCCGGCACGCGCGAGCCCTGGAGCACGAATTTCGACCTGTATCGCGTAGGGCTGGACGGTGCGGCTCCGCCCCGTGATCTCACCACCGGCAACTCCGCGTGGGACACGGGGCCGGCCGTGTCCCCCGATGGCAGGAGCGTGGCCTATCGCGCCATGAAACGTGCCGGCTTCGAAGCGGACCGGTTTGCCATCCTGCTGAAGGACCTGGTGAGCGGTGAAACTCATGAGGTGGCACCCGACTGGGATCGCTCGGCGCTGTCGCTGCGCTGGTCGGCCGATGGGCGAGTGCTCTATACGATGGCGGATGACGTCGGTCAGCGGCGACTGTTCGCCGTTGAAGTGGGAACCGGACGAGTCCTCCCGCTCACGAATCTGGGCACCGTTCGCGGCTTCGATGCCGGCCGCAACGGCCTGGTCTACGCGCTCGACAATCTCGGCATGCCCGCGAACCTGTTCCGGATCGATCTTCATTCGGGTTCGGTGATGCAGTTCACGCACCACAACAGCGAAAAAATGTCCGCCGTCGCGCTCGGCGACTATCAGCCCTTTACCTTTCGCGGCTGGAACAATGAGCCCGTGCATGGCTACCTGGTCAAGCCAGTGGGCTATGTGCCCGGGCGCAAGTATCCGGTGGCACTGCTGATCCATGGCGGCCCGGAGGAGTCCCTGGCCAATGAATTTCACTATCGATGGAACCCGCAGACCCTGGCCGGCGCCGGCTATGCCGTGGTGATGATCGATTTCCACGGCTCGCGCGGGTACGGGCAGGCCTTCGTCGATTCCGTGCGTGGCCACTGGGGGGACCGGCCGCTCGAGGATCTGCAGAAGGGCTGGAGTTATGCGCTCGGCGCCTTTCCCTTTCTCGATGCGACGCGCGCGTGTGCGCTCGGCGGCAGTTACGGCGGCTACCTGGTCAACTGGATCGAGGGCAACTGGCGGGTCGGCGGGGCGAGCCCCTGGAAATGCCTGGTCTCGCACGACGGGGTGTTCGACAGCCGCATGATGGGCTACAGCAGCGAGGAGCTGTGGTTCGAGGAGTGGGAGCACGAAGGCACGCCGTTCGAGCAGCCGCAGAACTATGAGCGCTTCAATCCCGTCAATCACGTGGCGGACTGGTCGGTGCCGATGCTCGTCATTCACGGCGGGCTGGACTACCGCGTGCCGATCGAGCAGGGCATTGCCGCTTTCACAGCGCTGCAGAGGCGCGGTATCCCGAGCCGGTTTCTGTATTTCCCCGACGAGAATCACTGGGTCATCAAGCCCCAGGATGCCGTGCAGTGGGACGAGACGGTCGAGTCGTGGCTCAGTCAGTGGACGGGACCGACACCCTAGCCGTGCGTGCCTGGTGTGCCTCCAGAGCCCAGCGCACGTGCTCACGCACCAGCGGCGAGCGGTCCTCACGACGGGCGTCGAGCGCTGTGAGCACGGCGGCGCTGCTGCGCGCGTTGCCGAGCGCGACCGCGATGTTGCGCAGCCATCGCTGATAGCCGATGCGATAAATGGCCGAACCGCGCATGCGCTGGTCGAACTGCGCCTCGGTCCAGCCGAATAGATCGGTCAAACGCGGCGCGTCCAGTCCGTGGCGGACGTGAAAGTCCGGGTGCGCCGCCGCGCGCGCGAACTTGTTCCACGGGCACACCAGCTGGCAGTCATCGCATCCATAGATGCGATTGCCCATGGCCTGGCGCAGTTCCGCCGGGATCGGGCCGTCCAGCTCGATCGTCAGGTAGGAGATGCAGCGCCGCGCATCGAGCCGCTGGGGCGCAACGATCGCGCCGGTGGGACAGGCCGGCATGCAGGCCGTGCAGCTGCCGCAATGCGCGCTCGCCGCTGCATCGATCGGCAGCGGCAGGTCGGTGAAGATTTCTCCGAGAAAGAACCACGAGCCCGCCTCGCGCGCGATGAGGTTGGTGTGCTTGCCGATCCAGCCCAGGCCCGCGTTGCGCGCGAGCGCCTTCTCGAGCACCGGTGCGCTGTCGACGAAGACCCGATAGCCGTGCGGTCCCGCGAGCCCGGCGACACGCTCGGCCAGATCGCGCAACGCCCGGCGCATGACTTTGTGATAGTCGCGCCCGAGCGCATAGCGCGACACATAGGCCAGCTCATCCTCCTCGAGCACAGCTTGCGCAGGTCGTGCCTCGGCCGGCCAGTAGTTCATGCGCGCCGAGATCACGCGTAGCGTGCCGGGCAGCAGCTGCGCCGGCCGGCTGCGGCGACGCCCGTGCCGTGCCATGTAGCCCATCTCGCCATGCCAGCCTTGGGCTAGCCACTTTTCGAGGTGGCGTTCGTCCTCGGCAAGTTCGATATCGGCAACCCCGATCGCATCGAACCCGAGTGCGCGGGCGGCCGCTTCGATCGCGGTTCGCAACGCGGGGGCCGCTGGGGATTCCTGGTACATGGGAGCCTCGATGCGACCAGTATAATCGGCCCATGTCATCCGCAAGCTGGCTCTATTCGGCAACCCAGGTGCGCGCACTCGATGCCCATGCGATCGCGCAGGGCACCGATGGCTACACACTCATGCGCCGCGCCGCGGAGGCGGCGCTGCGCGCGCTGCGCAGTCGCTGGCCCACGGCCATGCGGTTGGCAATCGTCACCGGCGGTGGCAACAACGGCGGTGACGGCTACGTGCTGGCGCGATTTGCTCAGGCCGCGGGTTTGTCGGTCACGGTACTGGCGGCCGTCGCCACGGAAGGGTTGCGCGGCGATGCGCGGCGCGCCTGCGATGATTTCAAGGCCAGCAGTGGACACCCGCTGCCATTCGACATTGCGCTGCTGGCGAGCGCGGATGTCATCGTTGACGCCCTGCTCGGAACCGGGCTCAAGGAGCCCGTACGCCCGGCAATCGCCGCTGCGATCGGCGCCATCAATGGCTGCGGTCGACCGGTGTTCTCGCTGGACCTGCCCTCCGGGCTCAACGCCGATAGCGGCGCGGTCATGGGGGCGGCGATCCGGGCCGACTGCACCATCAGTTTCGTCGGACTCAAGACCGGGCTGTTTCTGGGTGACGGACCCGAGTACGTGGGCCGGCTGCTGTTCGATGATCTGGAAGTATCGCCGCCAGATGAGCCGCGTTTCCGCCCATTGCTGCAGCGGCTGGGAGAAGCGGCGATCGCTGAGGCCCTGCCGCGCCGGGCGCGGGAGGCCAATAAGGGCGATTTCGGTCGCGTGCTGATCGTCGGCGGGGGCACCGGCATGCCCGGTGCCGTGCGACTCGCCGGCGAGAGCTGCCTGCGGGCGGGGGCCGGCCTGGTCACCGTGGCCACGGCGCGAGAGAACATCAACGCCATCGTCGCGGGCAGGCCGGAGCTGATCGTGCATGCGGTGGATGACACGGCCGAACTCGGGCCGTTGCTGAGGGCTGCCGATGTCGTGGCCGTGGGCCCGGGACTGGGGCAATCGGACTGGGCGGCCGCGGTATTGGAGCGGGTTCTGCTTTCGGGGAAGCCGCTCGTCATCGATGCCGATGCGCTCAATCTCCTGGCGCGCAACGGCCAGTCTGCGCCCGGAGGTTCGGTGCTGACGCCGCACCCGGGGGAGGCGGGTCGCCTGCTTGGGTGCAGTGCTTCCCAGGTGCAGGCCGATCGGCTGGCGGCGCTGCAGGAACTCACGCGGCGCCACGCCGGATCGGTGGTCGTGCTCAAGGGCGCGGGCACACTGATCGGGATCGAGGGCCAGATTCCCGGCATCTGCGAACGCGGCAATCCGGCGATGGCCGCGGCGGGGATGGGCGATGTGCTGACCGGCGCGATCGCCGGGATCCTGGCGCAATGCCGCGATCCCTGGCGCGCCGCCTGCGCCGGCGTGCTGGCGCATGCACTGGCCGGTGATGAACTGGCGCGCGATCGCAGCCGCGGCATCCTGGCGCTGGAACTCGCCGACGCGCTGGCCCATTGGGTCAGCCGTTAGAGGCCCGCAGTTGCGTGCTGTCTGGGAGTTGCCGGCCGCGGGCGACACGATGCGGCTCGGTGCGGTGCTGGGACATACCTGTATCTGGGGCGCGGATGCGCCGCGGTTGCTCTTTCTGTCGGGGGAGCTGGGCGCCGGCAAAACCACGCTTGCGGCGGCCATGCTCGAGGTGCTGGGCGCGACCGAAACCGTCCGCAGCCCGAGCTATGCGCTGGTCGAGACCTATGCGCTGCGCGAGGGATTGGGCCTGCACGTGGATTGTTATCGGCTGTCCGATGCGCAGGAGTTCGAGCAGCTCGGCCTGCGCGAGTACTTTGTGCCGCGCACGCTCTGGCTGGTCGAATGGCCCGAGCGCGCCGGTGCAGCGTTGCCGCCTCCGGATCTGTCGGTGTGCCTGCGTGCCCTGCGTACGGGCCGATCGGCCGAGATTGAGGCGATCGGCGCCGTCGGGGAGGGCTGGCTGGCGCGGGTGCAGGATGCCTTTGCGCGTCAGAGCTGAAATGAGCTTAGTGACGTATCTAGCTAATAAGACTTGAAATAATCTTAAAGTCAACTTACATTGCCAGCGCTTGAGGGTAGCAGGGGATGGAGTTGACTCGCTCGCGGCTTCAAATTTCCGCAGCGCTGACTGCGCTGGTGCTGTGTGCGCGGGCCGCAGGCGCCCCGGCCGGGGCCAATGTGCAACTTCGTCATGTCGACCTGCAGTCAGGCGATGACGCGGCGCTGCTGACGCTCCGGTTGTCCGCTCCCACCGCCGCCCATGTCTTCCGTCTGCATCACCCCGAACGCATCGTGGTGGATCTGCCGCGGACGCGGCCGACCGGATCGATGCCATCGATGAATTCGGCAGGAGCCGTCGCAGCACTGCGCTCGGGCTGGACCCCGCAGCACGCACTGCGCGTGGTGCTGGAACTGAATGCGCCGATGCAGCTGCACCAGCAGATACTCAAGTCGGGCGATTGGCAGCTGCGCATCGCGCTCAATGGCGAAACTCCCATCGCAGCCCCGCCTGTCGTCAATGCGGCTGTTACCACAGCCGCTGTCACCGGCATTCGCGCGGCGCATGCACCCGGCGCCGCGGAACGGCCCATCGTCATTGCGGTCGATGCGGGTCACGGCGGCGATGATCCGGGCGCCAGCGGGCAGACCGGAACGCACGAGAAAGACGTCACGCTCGCGATCGCGCGCGCGCTGGCGGCGCGGATCAATCGCGAGCCCGGCATGCGCGCGGTGCTCACACGCGAGGGCGACTACTTCGTCGACCTGGTCGAGCGCCGACAACGCGCCAGGGCCGCCCACGCCGACATGTTCGTGTCCATTCACGCTGATGCGATCCGGGATCGCGAAGTCTCGGGCGCTTCCGTTTATGTCCTCTCCGAGCGCGGCGCCTCGAGCCAGGCAGCGAAGATCCTGGCCGAGGAACAGAACGCGGCCGACCTCAAGGGGGGTATCTCGCTGGCTCGCCAGAAGCCGGATCTGCGCCCCGTGCTGCTGGATCTGTCGCAGAGCGAGAGCATGGGCGAGAGCTCAGAGGCAGCCGACCGTGTGCTCAATGCGCTCGATCACGTCGGCGCCATCCGCAAGCACGAGGTGCAGCAGGCCGCCTTCGTGGTACTCAAGTCGCCTGATATTCCTTCGATGCTCATCGAGACCGCCTATATCTCGAATCCTGCCGAAGAACGCATGCTGCGCACACCGGCGCAGCAGCAGCGTCTGGCCGAGGCAATCTTTACCGGCATCGGCGGGTATTTCCGCAAGTTCCCGCCGGAGGGAAGCCTGTTCGCGCGCACGCGCGAGGCTCCCGGATCGATGGCGGAGAGCATCGCGCGCGACGGCACCTGAAGCGCCCGGACGGGCTCACCCACGCCGCGGGCGTGTAAACTGTTTTTTTGCGCCCTCGGGGCCGGTATGCCGATCCGGATCCTTCCTCCCAATCTCATCGATCAGATCGCCGCTGGAGAGGTCATCGAGCGCCCGGCCTCGGTGGTCAAGGAACTCTACGAAAACGCACTCGATGCCGGCGCGCGGCGCATCGAGATCGACATCGAGGGTGCGGGCTTAGGCCTGATTCGCGTGCGCGATGACGGTTGCGGCTTGTCGCGGCAGGAGATGCCGCTCGCGCTCGAGCGTCATGCGACCAGCAAGATTGCAACCCTGGAGGACCTCGAAGCCATAGTGAGCTTTGGCTTCCGCGGCGAAGCGCTGCCCTCGATCGCATCGGTCTCGCGCCTGCGGATGGTGTCGCATCGCGCCGATTTCGCCGAAGCATGGGAGCTGTCTGTCGAGGGCGGCGTGGCCGCCCCGCTCAAGCCCGCCGCCCACCCGGTCGGCACCAGCGTCGAGGTGCGCGACCTCTTCTACAACGTGCCGGCGCGCCGCAAGTTCGTGCGCAGCCCGGGCACCGAGTTCGGTCACATCCTGCGGCAGGTGGAGCGCCTGGCGCTCGGCGGCAGTGGTCTCGGTGTGCGCCTGCGGCACAACGGCCGCGAAATCCTGCACCTGCCGGGCGGTGAACAGGCCCAGGCCGTGGAACAACGCCTGGACCGGATCCTGGGCGGCGAGTTTCGCGCGCATGCGGTGCGCATCGAGCGCGAAGCGGGGCCGGTGAAGCTCTCAGGCTGGCTGGGGCTGCCCACGGCGGCGCGCGCGCAGCCGGATATGCAGTTCTGGTTCGTCAACGGCCGCGCGGTGCGCGACCGCCTGCTGGGCAATGCGGTCAGGTTGGGCTTCCGCGATGTGCTCTACCACGGCCGCCATCCCAGCTACGTGCTGCATCTGGCACTCGATCCACGGCAGGTCGATGTCAACGCCCACCCGAGTAAACTCGAGCTGCGTTTTCGCGACAGCCGCGCGGTGCACGAGGGTGTCTTCCGCGCTGTCGCTGCCGAGCTGGCAGGCACACGTCCGACAGCGGACAGCGCAGGGGCCACCTGGATCGAATCCGCCCCGACCGCCCCGGCATTCGACTTTGGACGTCCGCCGGCGCCGGCACCGGGAGGCTGGCTCGGCGAGCGCGCGTTCGCGCGCAGCAGCTTCGCGGCCGTGCAGGCGCTGTCGGTCGCCGACAGCAGCGTGGAGTCCCAGCCGCTGGGCGCGCCGATTGCGCAGCTGCACGGCCTGTACATCCTGGCGCAGAACCGCAGCGGCCTGATCCTGATCGATACCCACGCGGCCCACGAGCGCGTGCTGTACGAGCAACTCAAGTCGCAGTACGACGCCGAGCGGCCCGCCTCGCAGCACCTGTTGGGGCCGCTGGCGATCGCGGCCGACGAACACGAGCTGGATGCGCTGCTCGCCGAGCGCGACGATCTCGTACGGCTGGGCTTTGCGCTGGAACGGGACGGTCCGGAGCGCCTGCTGGTGCAGAGCGTGCCGGCGCTGCTGGCGCATGCCGACACGGCGGCCTTGCTGCGGCAGCTCGCGCGCGAGCTGGCCGGCGGGGAGGGCTCGCCACACCTGGACGGCGATGCGCACCGCATCCTCGGCAGTATCGCCTGCCGCAGCGCCATTCGCGGCCAACGCGTGCTGAGTCTTGCGGAGATGGATGCGCTGCTGCGACAGATGGAGCAGACCGATCGCGCCAATCAATGCAACCACGGTCGGCCTACCTGGATGTGCCTGACGATGCGCGAGATCGACCAGCTGTTCCTGCGGGGCCGCTGATGCCCGCGGCGCCGCTGGTCGTGGCGCTGACGGGGCCGACAGGCAGCGGCAAGAGCGCCTGCGCACTGCAAGTCATACAGCTGCTCGCGCAACGGGGGCTCCCGGTCGAGATCGTGAGCGTCGATTCGGCACAGGTCTATCGCGGCATGGACATCGGCACCGCCAAGCCCTCGCGCGAGCTACGCGCGCAGGTGCCGCATCACCTCATCGACATCCGCGATCCTGCAGAGAGCTTCTCGGCGGGCGACTTCGTGCGCGAGGCCCGCGCCGCCATCGCCGCGATACGCGCGCGCGGTGCGCTGCCGCTGCTCGTGGGCGGCACGATGCTCTATTTGCGTGCGCTGCGCGATGGGCTGGCTGCGATGCCGGCCGCCGAGCCTGCAATCCGGCGCGAGATCGACGCGATGGCGGCGGCACGCGGCTGGGCGGCGGTCCATGCCGAGCTCGCGCGCGTTGACCCCGAAGCCGCGGCGCGCATCGCGCCGCAGGATGCGCAGCGGCTGCAGCGCGCGCTCGAGGTGTTTCGTCTCACGGGCGTGCCGCTGTCGCGCTGGCACCAGCACGACCGAGCCGCCACGATTACCGATGGCTGGCAGTGCTATGCCCTGTGGCCGGGTTCGCGCGCAACGCTGCGGCAGCGGCTGCAGTCACGCTTCGAGGCGATGCTGGCGGCGGGGCTGGTCGATGAAGTTCGCGCGTTGCACGCGCGTGGTGATCTGACGCCGACTCATCCATCGATGCGCGCGGTCGGTTACCGGCAGCTCTGGCCGCACTGTGCCGGCGATATCAGGCTTGAAACAGCCACTGCGAACGCCGTGACCGCAACGGCCCAACTGGCCAAGCGACAACTGACGTGGCTGCGTCGCGAACGCGAGGTGACGCCGCTTGGCGACACCACTGTAGGAGCATTGGAAGCTCTGGCATCGCGTATTTCCGCGGCTTTCCGCGCATGACCGCCCGGGTCGCAGGTGCTAGAATTGTTCTTGAAATGTCGCATCCCCACGGGCACGCGCTGACAAGCAGTCCCCGCCCAGTTTCACATCGCCGTAATTTGAAAGCCGAGCCGGTTGAAAAATAAGGAGAAACCCCCATGGCCAAGGGCCAGTCTTTACAAGATCCATTCCTGAACGCATTACGCAAAGAACACGTGCCAGTGTCGATCTATCTTGTCAACGGCATCAAGCTGCAGGGGCAGATTGATTCGTTCGATCAGTTTGTCGTGCTGCTCAAGAACACGGTCAGTCAGATGGTTTACAAGCACGCGATCTCCACCGTGGTGCCGGCGCGTGCCGTGCGGCTCGCCGTGGAAGAGGGTGCGACTGCGGAGACTGCGGCGGAGTGAGGACAGGCGCACCACGGGCTGAGGCACACGGGCGCAGGCATGATAGAGCGCCCGCGCGCCGCTGAGCGCGCAGTGCTCGTGCGCCTTGGGCTGGGTGCCGCGGTCCAGCCCGAGGATCTTGCCGAGTTCGAACAGCTTGCCCGCTCCGCGGGCGCGCAACCGGTGGCAACCCTCACGGGACGTCGAGAGCGACCCGACTCGCGCTATTTCGTCGGCAGCGGCAAGGCCGAGGAGATTGCGGCCACTGCGCGCGAGCATCAGGCGGATCTGATCCTGGTGGATCATCCGCTCTCTCCCAGCCAGGAGCGCAATCTCGAGAAGCTCACGGGCCTGCGGGTATTGGATCGCAATGGGCTGATCCTCGATATTTTTGCGCAGCGCGCGCGCAGCTTCGAGGGCAAGCTCGAAGTCGAACTCGCGCAACTCAAACATCTGGCCAGCCGCCTGGTACGAGGCTGGACTCACCTCGAGCGGCAGAAGGGCGGCATAGGACTTCGCGGACCGGGCGAGACGCAGCTCGAGACCGACCGCCGCCTGCTTGCCGCGCGCGTGCGTTCGGTGACGCGGCGCCTGGAGCGCCTAAAACAGCAGCGCGAGACCGGACGCAGTGCGCGGTCTGAAATCCCGGTGCCGGCCGTGGCGCTGGTGGGTTACACCAACGCCGGCAAGTCGACGCTGTTTCGCGGGCTCACGGGCGCCGATGTCTATGTGGCCGATCAGCTCTTCGCGACGCTCGATCCGACCGTGCGCCGTCTGCGCCTGCCCGGTGGCGCCATGATCGTCATGGCCGACACGGTCGGCTTCATCCGCGAGCTGCCGCACGAGCTCATCGCCGCGTTCCAGTCGACGCTGCAGGAAGCTCGCAGCGCGCACCTTCTGCTGCATGTAGTCGACGCCAGTGATCCGCGGCGCGATGAGCACATCGAGCAGGTGGACAAGGTACTGCGGGAGATCGGTGCCGGCGATCTGCCGCAGCTGCGTGTCTACAACAAGATCGATCGCATCGGTGTCGAGGCAAAACTCGAACGCGACTCGCAGGGGCGGGCTGCGTCGGTGTGGATCGGCGCCGCCCAGGGCAGTGGCCTGACGCTGTTGCTCGAAGCGATCGGCGAGCGCCTGGCGCTCAAGGTCCAGCGCCTGTGGCTGCACCTGCCGCCGGGCGGAGGCGCCCTGCGCGCCCGGCTCTATGCGGCCCATGTCGTTCGGGACGAGCGCTCGCTGGAGGATGGCGCACTGGAACTGCTGGTGGACCTGCCCTCGCCGGATTTGATCACGTGGGCCGCCATGCCGGGCGTGCGCCTGCTGGAGGCAGAGCCGCTGCCGGGCACGGCCGCTTGTGCCGCCCTCGAGCCCTACCTAGAATCTGACACCCCGGCCGAGACGGTGCGCTGCTGACGGCACGCGCATTCAGCCGACACGGCTCTCGATATGGCATGGAATCAACCCGGCGAAGATAAGAAGCGGCCGCCGCCGCGCGGCGCGCCGGAGAGTAAGTCCCTGGACGAGCTGCGCCGCCGGCTCCAGCGGCAGGTGCAGCAGCTCTGGCGGCCGGGCAGCAGCCGCCGCACGCTGCTGGTGGCGGTGCTGGTGGTGGTGGCGCTCTGGCTGGCAAGTGGCTATTACCAGATCGGCCCCTCCGAGCGCGGTGTGGTGCAGCGCTTCGGCCGCTTCGTGGCGATCGAACAGCCAGGGCATATCTGGCGCTGGCCGCGTCCCATCGAAACGGTCAATAAGCTTGATGTGGCCAATCCCGAGGGCCTCGACGCCAAGGCGCTCATGATCAGCAGCGATCAGAGCCTCATCGACGTGAGCTGGTCGGTGCAGTACCGGATCAGCGATCCGCTGCGCTATCTTTTCCACGTGCGCGAGCCCCAGGAAAGCCTGCGACAGGCCAGCGAGACCGTCGTGCGCGAGCTGGTCGCGGCCAATTCCATCGCGACGCTGCTGGACGGGGAAGCGCGCGCTCGCATTTCAACCGAGGCCAGGGAGCGAATCCAGAAGGCACTCGACGGCTACGGGGCCGGCATTGACCTGACAGCCGTGAACCTGACCGATCCGCAACTGCCCGATGCGGTGCGCGGAGCCCAGCGCGAGGCCGCCAAGGCCGCCGAAGATCGCCAGCGCGTCATCAGCGAAGCGGAAAACTACACCAACGAGGTGGTGCCCGCGGCGCAGAGTGCTGCGCAACGTGTCATCAGCGAGGCAGATGTCTATGCCGCGCAGACCCGTGCCACGGCCGATGGCGAGGCGCAGCGCTTCACTCAAGTGGCGCAGGCATACGCGAAGGCGCCCGAAGTCACGCGCAACCGCATGTATATCGAGACCATGGAAAGCATCCTCGCGCGCGCACACAAGATCATCATCGATGCCAGGAGCGGCAGCGGCAATGTCATCTACATACCGCTCGACAAGCTGGCCGATGCAATCCGCAGCGGCACTCCCGCGGCCACCGCGCCGGCGCCGGCTGCGGCGGCCCCCGCACCCGTGCCGCTGCCTTCTCCGGCATCGGTCGGCGCCGGCGATGACGCGCACAGCCGCGACCGGCCGGAGCGCTGATGAGCGCGCGTGCATTCATCGGCATCGGAATCCTCATCGCCGTGGCGCTGTGCTGGCGCTCGCTATTCATCGTCGATGAATCGCAGGTGGCGCTGAGCCGCTTCGGCGAGGCTCAGCCGGTAACCTATGGCGCGGGTCTGCATCTGAAGTCGCCGTTCGCCTCGGTTCACATCTTCGATGCCCGCCTGGTCACGCGCGCCTATGCCGGTGAAAGCTTCCTGTCGCAGGATCAAAAGCCGCTTAACGTGAGTTTCTATTTGCGCTGGCGGCTGGTCGATCCGGCACGCTATCTGGCCGCGACGGGCGGCGATGAGGACACCGCAGCCGCGCGCCTGGCCGAGCTGGTGCGCACGCGTATTCGCGAGGCACTGGCTGCCGGGCCGCTGGCCGCGGACATCGCCGGCGGCCGTCCGAACGCCGGCACACTGCATGCGGATGCGCTGCATGCGGCAGCGCAGCTGCTGGGCGTGGAGCTGGTGGACGTACAGCTGCAGCGTATCGAGCTGCCGGAGGAGGCGGCCAATGCGGTGTATCAGCGCATGCAGCAGAGCCTGACGACGCAGGCGCAGCAGCTGCGTACGCAAGGCAGCGCCGAGGCGGACAAGATCCGCGCGGATGCGGATCGCAAGAGTGCCGAGATCAAGGCCGATGCGACGCGAGACTCCCAGCGCGTCCGGGGCGACGCCGACGCGGCTGCCTCGGCCGCCTACGCCCGGGCCTATGGGGCCAATCCCGAATTCGCGGCGTTCTCGCGCACCCTGCAGGCCTATAGAAGCTCCCTCGGCCGCGAGGGGGATGTGCTGGTCATTTCACCGGAAGGTGAGTTCTTCAAATATTTGCACAGCGCCAGCGGGCGTTAGCTGCATTCAGGGTGGCACGTGGGGCTCGACTGGACTGATTTCTTCGCCGCGCTGGCGATCGTCTGCATCATCGAAGGCATCATGCCCTTCCTCAATCCGCAGGGCATGAAGCGATTGCTCACCCGCATCGCGGCGATGGAGGAGCGCGAGCTGCGCCTCGGGGGTCTCTTCAGCATGGCCGTGGGCTTGGCGATCCTGTTCCTGGTGCGTTCCTGATGGGGCGCTTCGTCATCATCATCGGCATGCAATGGGGCGATGAGGGCAAGGGCAAGATCGTCGATCTGCTGACCGAGCGCGCGACCGCCGTGGCCCGATTCCAGGGTGGACACAATGCCGGCCATACGCTCGTCATCGGCGGTCGCAAGACCATTCTCTCGCTCATACCCTCCGGCATCCTGCGCGAGGGGGTGCAGTGCCTGATAGGCAACGGCGTGGTGCTCTCGCTCGAGGCGCTGTTCCGCGAGGCGGACATGCTGCGCGCGGAGGGCGTGCCGGTGTTCGAGCGGCTGCGCATCTCGCCGGCCTGTCCGCTGATACTGCCCTCGCACGTGGTGCTGGACCGCGCGCGCGAGGCTGCGCGCGGCATGAACGCGATCGGCACCACGGGGCGCGGCATCGGGCCGGCCTACGAAGACAAGGTGGCGCGCCGCGCCGTGCGCGTGGCGGATCTGTTCCAGCGCGATCGCTTCGCGGCGAAGCTCGGCGAGGTGCTGGACTTCCACAATTTTGTGCTGCAGCGCTATTTTGCGCTGCCGCCGGTGGACTTTCAGCGCACGCTCGACGAACAGCTCGAGTATGTGGAGCGCGTTCGACCGCTGCTGTGCGATGTGACCGGCGCGCTCTCGGACCTGCGGACATCGGGCGCCAACGTGCTGTTCGAAGGTGCGCAGGGCGCCATGCTCGATGTCGATGTGGGCACTTACCCCTTCGTGACTTCCTCCAACACCACTGCCGGGGGCGCCGCCACCGGCACCGGCCTGGGGCCGTGCGCGTTCGATCACGTGCTCGGTATCGTCAAGGCCTATTCGACCCGCGTCGGCGCGGGACCGTTTCCGACAGAGCTGTTCGATGACGACGGCGAGCATCTGTCGCGGGTCGGGCACGAGTTCGGCTCAGTCACCGGCCGCCGCCGCCGTTGCGGCTGGTTTGACGCCGTGGCATTGCGCCGCTCGATCATCCATTCGAGCGTGTCCGGGCTGTGCGTCACCAAGCTCGACGTGCTCGATGGGCTCGAGACGATCCGCCTGTGCGTGGGCTATCGCGTCGGCGGTGAAACCTTGCCGGGTCCGCCGCTGTTCGCCGACGCCTATGCGGACGTCGAGCCGGTCTATGAAGAGATGCCCGGCTGGCAGGACAGTACCGTGGGGGTGCGGGAGCACCACGCATTGCCGCTCAATGCGCGCCGCTATCTCGAGCGCATCGAGCAGCTGCTCGGCGTGCCACTCGATCTGATCTCCACCGGCGCCGATCGGGATCAGACCATCGTGCTGCGCCATCCCTTCGATGCCTGGTCTTAGGCCGGCTCACATCTCCAGAAACAGCTTGTGTAGCCGCTGCGATTCATCGTGGCTGAGTCGCTCAAGCGCATCCCGCAGCGGCTCGGGCCGGCCGAAGGCGTAGCCCTGGGCGTAGTCGACGCCGAGCTTGCGCACGGCGTCGGCGATGGCCTTGGTCTCGACGAATTCAGCCACGGTATCGAGCGAGAATCCCTTCGCGAGTTCGACGATCGCGCGCACGGTGACCTGCGAGCGTTTATTGGTGAGGATGTCGCGCACGAAGCTGCCGTCGATCTTGACACGGGCGATGTCCAGGCTTTTCAGATTGGTCAGTGAATTGGAGCCGGTGCCGAAATCATCGAGCGCAAACCGACAGCCCATGCCTTTGAGCCGGTGAATCATGTCATTGGCCTGCGCAAAATTGGTGACCGCGGCCTGTTCGGTGATCTCCACCATTACGCAGCCGTGCGGCAGATTCGCTGCTTTGAGCTGTTCGATGAAGCGCCGAATGAAGGCCTCATCGGCGATCGACTGGCCGGACACGTTGATCGAGATGCTGATGCCGCGGCTCTTGAGCATGCTGCGATACGCGGTCAGTGTGTGGAGGGCGCGCTCGGCAACCCAGCGATCGACCGTCGGCAGCAGCTGATAGCGCTGCGCCGCGTTGATCAGCGATCCTGGCGCGATGATCTCGTCGTCCGGCCCGCGTAGCCGCAGCAAAATCTCGAAGCTGGCAGGGAGACTCATATTCTGCAGCGGCACGATCGGCTGCGCGTAGAGCAGCAGACGATCGGATTTGAACGCAGCGCGCAATTGCCCGACTGCGATCACATCGCCGTGACGACGCATCATGCTGTCGTCTTCGCAGGCGTACAATTCGACACGGTTGCGGCCATGCTTCTTGGCGCTCTTGCACGCGAGCTCCGCCGCGGCGAGCGCGCGCGCGAACCCCTGCGGCATGCTGATCAGGGCCGAGACGCCGCAGCTCACCGAAACTTCCAGGGTCTCCTGCGCGGGACCGATCGAAACATGACCGGCTGCGACCTGGAGCTGGGCTGCGATCCGCGAGGCCGCCTGGGTATCGGTGTCGGGCAGGATGACCGCAAAGCGGTCCCCGGCAATGCGCGCCGCCAGCGCCCCTGCGGGCAGCAGCGGGGGCGCCATCAGATCGGCGATGCGCACGATCAATTCATTGCCGAGCTCGAAGCCATGCAGCTCGTTGACGACGTGCATGTGATCGACATCGACATAAATGACGCTACAGATCAGGCCGGCACCGTCGGTTTCGATCCGCCCGTACATCTGCTCGAGGCCATCGCGGGTGTGCAGCCCGGTCATGAGATCGAACTGTGTGTCGACGATGGCGGCCGTCTGCCTGCCGAGGTGCCGAGCCAGAAACACATGGCGCGACTCGAAGTCGGGCGCCTCGGGCGGATTGAGGAAAGCGAGCACGCCGATGACCTGCCCGGTATGGCGCACCACCGGCACCGACAGAATTTTGCAGCGCTTCGGGGCGTTGCCTGCGCTGCCGCCCGCGGTGCTGCCATTGACGATCAGCGGCCGGTTCTGTCGCTCCGCCCAGGTGATCAGGTGCTGCTGGTTGTGGGCGCAGGTGTCATGAAGCAATGATGTGCCCGAGACGTCGTATTCCACGCGAATGCGCTTGTCGGGCACGATCAGCACGGCAAAGACGCTCTCGAGCCGCGCCGCGGCGGCGCTGAGCAGTTCGGACAGAATGCGGCGGTCATCGGTGGCACCCTTCAGCGAGCTCGTCAGCTTGAACAGCCATTCGAGCTCCGCCGAGCGCTCGGTAAGATCATTGATGCGTTGGCTTTCCGGTTGCGAGGCGGCGAGCTCGCGCCGCACGCACTCGAGCAGCGGTTTCAGGCGCCGCGCGCTATCGGTGGTGTGAGCCCCCGGTCGCTTGAGGCAGAAGACGCCGAGCAGGCTGCCGTCGGCGTGCTCGATCGGGATCGCCGTCACCGGCATCCCGGCTCGCTGTCTTTGCTCGACGGGATGGCGCTGGAGGGTGCCGCACCAGCCCAGTTGGCGCAGCGAGGCGGCGATCGCCCCGACATCGAACTCGCCACTGCTGCCACGGAGGTTCAGCCGCGCATCGAGCAGGCAGACGGCGCTCGCCTCCGGCAACAGGTTGCCGGCGAGTTCCGCGTACGAGGCAAAGGCATCGTCGACCGGGGCGGGTTCGATGCCGGCTGCTCTTTTCACCCCCACTGGACTCCTTTATGCGGCGGCGTGTCGGCGTAAGCGCACTTTGCTATCCAAACGTTAACGGCAGTAACGCAGATGCCGGAAGCGGCCGCCGCCGCTTCATGCGGGAAGTGGGCAATGGCTCACAGTGCAGTGGAATCTGGCAGCAGCGGCTGTCATAATTTCTAGCTGCGTGTCCGTTCTGGCCCGCCGCACCGTACTCAAGGAGCAAACTGATGGATGTCCGCGCTGCGATTGCCGTTGAAGCTGGTAAACCCCTGGTGGTCGACACCGTGCAACTGGACGGCCCCAAGGCCGGCGAAGTGCTCGTGGAGCTCAAGGCCACCGGTATCTGCCACACCGACAAATACACGCTCTCCGGTGCCGATTCGGAAGGCATATTTCCGAGCATCCTCGGGCACGAAGGCGCTGGAATCGTGGTCGACGTCGGCGCCGGGGTCAAATCGGTCAAGAAGGGCGATCACGTCATACCGCTCTACACGCCCGAATGCCGGGAGTGCAAATCCTGCACCAGTCAGAAGACCAACCTGTGCACGCAGATTCGCGCTACGCAGGGCAAGGGTGTAATGCCCGATGGCACCAGCCGCTTCTCGTACAAGGGTAAGCCGGTCATGCACTACATGGGCTGCTCGACCTTTGCCAATTACACCGTGCTGCCCGAGATCGCGGTGGCGAAAGTGCGCGAGGACGCCCCATTCGACAAGATCTGCTACATCGGTTGTGGCGTCACCACGGGTATCGGCGCGGTCATCTGGACCGCCAAGGTCGAGCCGGGCGCAAACGTGGTCGTATTCGGCCTCGGCGGCATCGGCCTGAACGTCATTCAGGGCGCCAAGATGGCCGGCGCCAACAAGATCGTCGGTGTTGACCTGAACAACGGCCGCGAAACGCTGGCCCGGAAGTTCGGCCTCACGCACTTCGTCAATCCCAAGGAGATCAAGGGTGACCTCGTGCCGCACCTGGTCGAGCTGACCGGCGGCGGCGCCGACTACAGCTTCGAGTGCGTCGGCAGTCCGCAGCTCATGCGTCAGGCGCTCGAGTGCTGCCATCGCGGCTGGGGCGTGTCGACCATCATCGGCGTCGCGGCCGCGGGCCAGGAGATCGCCACCCGGCCGTTCCAGCTGGTCACCGGTCGTCGCTGGATTGGCACGGCCTTCGGCGGCTGCCGCGGCCGCACGCAGGTGCCGGGGATCGTCGACTGGTACATGGACAAGAAGATCAACATCGATGATCTGATCACGCACAAGCTGCCGCTGGAGAAGATCAACGATGGCTTCGACCTGATGACGAGAGGCGAATCGATCCGCACCGTCGTCGTTTACTGACAGCGACCCGGTCGTGCACGGAGGGGTGCGCCGTCATGAAAGTCAATGACCTGATTGCCATCGACGTGCACACGCACGCCGAAGTCTCCTGCCGGCAGCCCGCGGACAGCGAGTGGCAGCCTTACGAAGACGCTGCCGGCAAGTACTTCAAGGCCGGCAAGCGTCCGACGATCGCCGAAACCATTGCCTACTACCGCGAGCGGCGCATCGGGCTGGTGATGTTCACGGTCGATTCGGAGGCGCAGATCGGCGCGCGGCGCATTCCCAACGAGGAAGTGGCGGACGCCGCACAAGAGAACAGCGACATCATGATGGCCTTTGCCAGCATCGACCCGCACAAGGGCCGCATGGGTGTGCTGGAAGCGCGCCGGCTGATCGCCCAGGGCGTCATCAAGGGTTTCAAGTTTCACCCGACCACGCAGGGCTTCTTTCCCAACGACCGACTGGCCTATCCGCTCTATGAGGTGATCGCCGAGCATAAGCTGCCGGCCATCTTCCACAGCGGGCATTCCGGCATCGGCACGGGCATGCGCGGCGGCGGCGGACTGCGGCTGAAGTACTCCAATCCGATGCACCTCGACGATGTCGCGGTGGATTTCCCCGACATGACCATCATCATCGCGCACCCCTCCTGGCCCTGGCAGGATGAAGCGCTGTCGGTGTGTCTGCACAAGGAGAACGTCTACATCGATCTGTCGGGCTGGTCGCCGAAGTACTTTCCGCCGCAGCTGGTGAAGTACGCCAACGGGCAGCTCAGGCAGAAGATGCTCTTCGGTTCGGATTTCCCGCTGATTTCCCCCGATCGCTGGCTCAAGGACTTCCAGGAAGCCGGTTTCAAGCCCGAGGTGCACGAGCTGATCCTCAAGCAGAATGCCATCAGGGCACTGAAGATCGGCTGATGACGGAGGCAAGGTTTCGCTGGGAGGACCCGCTGCAGCTGGAGCAGCAGCTCTCGGACGATGAGCGACTGGTACGCGATGCCGCGCACGACTACGCACAATCGGCGCTCGCGCCGCGCGTGCTGGAGGCGTTTCGCAACGAGCACACCGATGTCGCGATTTTTCGCGAGATGGGCGAGCTTGGCATGCTCGGTTCGACGCTCGCCACCGAGTACGGCGGCGCCGGGCTCAACCAGGTGAGCTACGGGCTGATCGCGCGCGAGATCGAGCGCGTCGACTCGGGTTTCCGCTCGATGATGAGCGTGCAGTCCTCGCTGGTCATGCTGCCGATCTTCACCTTTGGTTCCGACGCCCAGCGGCGCAAATGGCTGCCGCCACTGGCACGCGGTGAACTGATCGGCTGCTTCGGCCTGACCGAACCCGGCCATGGCTCGGATCCGGCCGGCATGCTCACGCGCGCACGCCGCGTGACCGGCGGCTACCGGCTGAGCGGATCGAAAACGTGGATCACGAACAGCCCGATAGCCGATGTCTTCGTGGTCTGGGCCAAGACCGAGGATGGGCTGATCCGGGGCTTCGTGCTCGAGAAGGGCATGCAAGGCCTATCCGCGCCGGCGATTCATGGCAAGGTCGGATTGCGCGCCTCGGTCACCGGCCAGATCGTCATGGATGAGGTCATGGTCGGCGAGGACGCCCTGCTGCCGGGCGTCACGGGTCTGAAGGGGCCCTTCACCTGCCTGAATTCGGCGCGTTACGGCATTGCCTGGGGTGCGCTCGGCGCGGCGGAATTTTGCTGGCACACGGCCCGTCAGTACGTGCTCGATCGACAGCAGTTTGGCCGGCCCCTGGCGGCGAACCAGCTTATTCAGAAGAAGCTGGCCGACATGCAGACGGAGATCACGCTCGGACTCCAGGCCTGCCTGCGGTTCGGGCGCATGAAGGACGAGCACAGTGCAACGCCCGAAATCACCTCATTGCTGAAGCGCAATTCCTGCGGCAAGGCCCTCGATATCGCCCGCGCCGCGCGCGACATGCTCGGTGGCAACGGCATCTCGGACGAATTCGGGGTCATCCGCCACCTCGTCAATCTCGAAGTGGTGAATACCTACGAGGGAACGCACGACATCCACGCGCTGATCCTGGGGCGTGCGCAGACGGGGATACAGGCCTTCAGCTAGCGGGCGCGTCCTTGATCGCTTCGACCTGAATTTCGATGCCCACCTTGCCGGTCGGAACCGCATCCGGGATGCCGTGGCCCATGCCGAAGTCGGTGCGATCGATTTCCGCCGACGCATCCGCGCCGCAGAGTTCGCGCTTGAACACCGGGTGCATGATGCACTTGAAGGATCCGATCTTCAGTTCCACGGGCCTGGTGACACCGTGCAGCGTCAGCGTGCCGTGCACGGCCACCGGTGTGTCGCCGTCGAATTCGATCCGGGTGCCCTTGTAGGTGGCCGTCGGGAATTTCTCGACATCGAAGAATTCCTCGCTCCTGGCGTGAGCGTTCATTTTTTCAAGGCCGAAATCGATCGAAGTCGTGTCGATCGTGATCTCCATGCTGCCGGTTTTCGCCGCCCGATCGAGCGTCACGGTACCGCTGGAACGGTCAAATTTGCCGCGCCAGAAGGAAATGCCGGCCGTATGCGGTGCCTTGAAGCTCGGGTAGGTGTGATTCGGATCGATGGTGTAGTGATCGACCGCCGCGCCGGCATCGATTGCCAGCGCTAAGCCGAATAGCAGACATAACTTTGCAAGCATTCAGTACTCCGGCTTTGAACCGAGCATAGAAGAAACTCCCGCGACTGAATAGGTGGCATAATCACCGGCTGACTGTCGCTGCAGCTCCGGCATGCCACTGTCGCACTGCTGAAACATTTTTTAAGGAATGCCATGTCTGTTCCGGCCACTCCGGGATCGATGTTGCGGGCCGCAGTCGCCAACGAGCGCCCGCTGCAGATCGTCGGCACCATCAACGCCTACACGGCGCGTCTTGCGCAGGCCTGTGGTTATCGGGCCATTTATCTTTCCGGCGGCGGCGTTGCCGCAAATTCCCTGGGCCTGCCGGACTTGGGGATCAGCAGCATGGACGATGTGCTGACCGACATCCGGCGCATCACCGATGCGGTGCCGCTGCCGCTGCTGGTGGACGCGGACACCGGCTGGGGCGGGGCGTTCAACATCGCCCGCACGGTCAAGTCGTTCATCAAGTTCGGCGCCGCGGGACTGCACATCGAAGACCAGGTGCAGTCCAAGCGCTGCGGCCATCGGCCCGGCAAGGAGATCGTGCCGCAGGATGAGATGGTCGACCGCATCAAGGCGGCGGTCGATGCGCGCCAGGATGAGAGCTTCGTGATCATGGCACGGACCGATGCGCTGGCCGTGGACGGACTCGAACGCGCCATCGAACGCGCGATCGCCTGCGTGGAGGCCGGCGCGGACATGGTGTTTCCCGAGGCGATGACCGAACTGTCGATGTACCGGCGCTTCAAGGATGCCGTGCGTGTGCCGATCCTGGCGAACATCACCGAGTTTGGACACACCCCGCTCTACACGCGGGACGAACTTGCCACTGTGGGCGTGGACATCGTGCTGCACTGCTGTTCGGCCTACCGCGCCATGAATGCGGCAGCCCTTGCCACCTACCAGGCTATCCGTCGCGATGGCACGCAAAAAAACGTGCTCGCCTCGATGCAGACGCGCGAGGATCTGTACCGATATCTCGACTATCACGCCTATGAGGACAGGCTGGACCGACTGTTCGCGGCCGGCAAAGTCCCCAAGTGAGCGCAGGAGATGAGCCGTGAATGAAGCTGTCACCCCACCCAAACCGAAGAAGTCGGTCGCCCTGTCGGGCGTCGTCGCGGGCAACACGGCGCTGTGCTCCGTGGGACGCAGCGGTAATGATCTGCACTACCGCGGCTACGACATCCTGGAGATCGCCAACACCTGCGAGTTCGAGGAAATTGCCTACCTGCTGGTGCACGAGAAGCTGCCCAACGTGGCGGAACTGGCAGCCTACAGGCGCAAGCTCGCGAGCCTGCGCGGCCTGCCGGCGGACCTTAAGACCATCCTCGAGCAACTGCCCGCGTCCGCGCAGCCCATGGACGTGCTGCGCACGGGCGTCTCGGCGCTGGGATGCCTTGCACCCGAGCGTGCGGGGCATCCGGTGGAGGGCGCGCGGGACATCGCCGACCGGCTGCTGGCTTGCCTAGGCTCGATGCTCTGCTACTGGCACCACTACAGCCGCGAACGGCGCCGCATCGAGCTCGAGACCGACGATGCCTCCATCGGCGCTCACTTCCTGCACCTGCTGCACGGCAAGCCGCCCTCGGCGGAGTGGGTGCGTGCGATGCATACCTCGCTGATCCTTTATGCCGAGCATGAGTTCAACGCCTCCACCTTCACCGCCCGCGTCATCGCCGGCACCGGCTCGGACCTGTATTCGGCCATCACGGGCGCCATTGGAGCGCTGCGCGGTCCCAAGCATGGCGGTGCCAATGAGGTGGCGTTCGAGATCCAGAACCGCTACCAGAGCCCGGACGAAGCCGAGGCGGACATTCGTCGCCGGGTGGCCAACAAGGAAGTCATCATCGGTTTCGGCCATCCGGTCTACACGATTTCCGATCCGCGCAACGTCGTGATCCGTGAGGTCTCGCGCAGCCTTAGCCGAACGCCTGCCGAGAAGAACCTGTTTGCGATTGCAGCCAGGCTCGAGACGGTCATGAAGGATACGAAGAACATGTTCCCGAACCTGGATTGGTTCTCGGCCGTGTCATACCACCTCATGGGCATACCCACGGCCATGTTCACGCCATTGTTCGTGGTGGCACGCACCTCGGGTTGGGCCGCGCACGTCATCGAGCAGCGGCAGGATGGCAAGATCATTCGCCCGAGCGCCAACTACATGGGCCCGGACGTGCGGCCCTTCGTGCCGCTCTCGCAGCGGCCTTGAATTTCGAGGGTCGAACCATGTCTTCGCTCGATATCAAGTCCGCCGAGCGTCCCGCACCCGATGCGGTGCTGGTGGCGATTGCCGATTACGCGCTGAGTGCATCGATCGACAGCGAGGCGGCCTACCAGACCGCCTACTACTGCCTGCTCGATACGCTGGCCTGCGGATTCCAGGCGCTCAAGTACCCGGCCTGCACCAGGCTTTTGGGACCGGTGGTTCCGGGGGCCACCCTGGCGCGCGGCGCGCGCGTGCCCGGCACCTCCTACGAGCTCGACCCGATCAATGCCGCTTTCAACATCGGCGCGATGATTCGCTGGCTCGATTTCAATGACACCTGGCTCGCGGCCGAATGGGGCCATCCATCGGACAACCTCGGCGGGATCCTCGCCGTGGCGGACTATCTGGCGCGCAACGGCGGCTCGCTCAAGGTGCGCGATTTGCTCACGGGCATGATCAAGGCGCACGAGATCCAGGGCGTGCTGGCGCTCGAAAACAGCTTCAACCGCGTCGGCCTCGATCATGTGCTGCTGGTGCGCGTGGCTTCCACCGCCGTGGTCACCGCCATGCTTGGCGGTACGCGCGAGCAGATCATCAATGCGGTCTCGAACGCGTGGGTGGACGGAGGGGCGCTGCGCACCTATCGCCATGCGCCGAACACCGGCTCGCGCAAGAGCTGGGCCGCCGGGGATGCGACCAGCCGCGCTGTGCGGCACGCGCTCTTCGCGCTCAAGGGCGAGATGGGCTATCCCTCCGTGCTGACCGCAAAAACCTGGGGATTTCAGGATGCGATCTTCCGCGGGGGCACGATTCGTCTGCCGCAGGCCTTGGGCAGCTACGTGATGGAGAATGTGCTGTTCAAGATCTCCTATCCGGCGGAGTTTCATGCGCAGACTGCGGTCGAGGCCGCCATGAGCCTGCATCCGCAGGTCCGCGACCGGCTCGACTCGGTCGAGCGCATCGTGATCGAGACGCAGGAGCCCGCGGTTCGTATCATCGATAAGACCGGACCGCTGAGCAATCCGGCCGATCGCGATCACTGCATCCAGTACATGGTGGCCATCCCGCTGTTGTACGGCCGACTGACCGCGCACGACTACGAGGATGAGATCGCGCGCGATCCGCGCGTGGATGCACTGCGCGAAAAAATGGAAGTGCGGGAGAACCCGACCTTTACGCAGGAATATTACGCGCCCGAGAAACGCTACATCGGCAACGCGGTGCAGGTGTTCTTCCGCGACGGCAGCCAGACCGATCGCGTGGCGGTGGATTTTCCGATTGGCCACCGCAAGCGCCGTGCCGAGGGCATGCCGGTGCTGATGCAGAAATTCGAGAGCAGCGTGGCAGGGCAATTCCCCGCGGCCCAGGCGCGCGCGATTATCGCTCTGTGTGTCGATCGCGCGCGGCTCGAAGCCATGCGCGTGGACGCCTTCGTCGCCGAGCTGCTGGTGAGCTGATCCTGCGAGTTACTTGATCTGCTTTTCGATCTTGCGCAATCCGGCGATGGCGCAGAGTTCATCTTCATGACCCATCGGGGCGTTCGAGCCGCTGGCGCGTCCCGCGCCGCTGACCCCGATTGCACCGATGGCCTCGCCCTTGCGCATGATCGGGACTGCTCCGCCTGCCACGAACATGTTGGGCGTCACGCGTGCAAGCAGCTCCGGGTCCTTCGGTACCAGCTCGTTGGCCTGCGAGCTCGGCATTTCGAAGCGCAATGCCGTGAGCGCCTTGCGCATGGCTACGAATACGTGACTGCCGTCCGAGCCATCGGCCGTCAGCATCGCACGCGCCTCGCCGACCGAATCGACCACCGCGACACCGACCCGAAACCCCGCCGCCGCGCAGGTATCCACGGCCACGCGCGCGGCTTCGACCGCCTGTGTCAGTGAGGGACCGGGAGCCGCAGATTCCGGCTCGGAGTTCGCGCCGCGATGGCCGCCCGCCGGTGGCAGCGCGGGCACTGCAATCAGATTGCCATTGTCGTCAATGATGCCGAAGGGCGGCACATTGTCGGCCGGGAGACTGCGCGGCGATGCCGGGCGGCCGCGGAACGGGCTCTCGGCGGCTGCCTGCGCAGTCGCGCCGGCGGCGGCAAGCAGGCAGGAAACGAGGAGGGCGGAAGCCGTGTACGAGTTCCTCATAGCGCGATCCTACTGAAGCGGGGTGGGCGCGAGTAATCGCGCGAGCCGTTTCCGAAAGCTGTTAGGCTGTGCCGCTGATTTTTAGCAGCCAATTCTGTTTTTAATGCAAAGCTTTTATAGTTGTCTATATGTTATTGAAATTCTTGTGCCCAGGAGAGGACTCGAACCTCCACGGGTCGCCCCGCTAGTACCTGAAACTAGTGCGTCTACCAATTCCGCCACCTGGGCATCGGGTGGGCGGCGCAATGTACGGAAGGGGTTGGGGACTGTCAATTGAGACGTAGAGGAAAACAGGGCTCGTCCCCGGGTCCCACCCGATCCAGCCGCTCGTCGCCAGCACCGAATGCCGCTTCGCGCCCGTCCCAGAAAACCGCCGCCCGCCGGGCTGGGGGGTCTGCCGCGGGCGCAAGTCGCCGGGGACAGTCAGCACGCGGTGCCACCTCGCAGCCCATCGTGGTCGAGGGTACGCTCAGCGCCAACCGCAACGGCTACGGCTTCGTTCGCACCGAATCGCTGACCGAGTCGGTGTTCCTGCCGCCGCCGGCGATGGCGGGACTCTTGCACGGGGACCGTGTGCGCATCGAGGCGCGCGCAGACGGGCAGGGCCGCTATGCCGGTCGGGTGCTGGATGTACTCGAGCGCGGCGTGCAGGCTTTTTTGGGCACGGTCGAGAAGGCCCCCCGTGGACTGAACGTGCGATCTGCGGACCAGCGGCTGGGACTGCTGTGCCGGGTCACCGAGAACTCCACCGAAGCCCGCGCCGGCGACTGGGTCATCGCGCGCCTGCTGCGTTACCCGCAGCCGCACGAGGAGGCCGAGGTGCGCATCGAGCAGCGTCTCGATCCGGATCGTCCGGTGCACATGGCTACCGAAGCGGCCATCGCGCGCTTCGGACTGCCCGTGGAATTCTCGGCCGCGGCGCTGCGCGAAGCGGTGCAGTGGGGCAAGCAGGTCGATCCGGCCGAGGCGCAGCGGCGGGTGGATCTGCGCGGGCTGCCGCTGGTCACGATCGATGGCGAAGATGCGCGCGATTTCGACGACGCGGTGTATGCGGAGCGCACGGCCGAGGGCTTCCGCGTGCTGGTCGCCATCGCGGATGTGAGCCACTACGTGCGACCGGGCACCACGCTTGACAGCGAAGCGCGCGCACGGGGCACCTCGGTCTACTTCCCGACACGCGTGGTGCCGATGCTGCCTACCGCGCTGTCGAACCATCTATGCTCGCTCGAGCCGAATGTGGATCGGCTCTGCATGGTCGCCGACATGCAGATCAACAAGCGCGGCACACTGCAGTCGAGCCGCTTCTATCCGGCGGTGATGCGCTCGGCCGCACGGCTGACCTACGGCCAGGCGCACGAGACGCTGTTCCTGGGCGCGCCCGCGGCGCGAGCAAGATTGGGTGATGAGCTGGTCGATCGCCTGCTGCCGCTGCTGGAGGTCTACCGCGCGCTGCAGTCGGCACGCCGCAAGCGCGGCGCTCTGGACTTCGATGCGCCCGAGGCGGAGTTCGTGCTCGACGGCGATCGTGTGCGCGCCATCGAATTCATCTCGCGCAATGATGCTCACCGCCTGATCGAGGAGTGCATGATCCTCGCCAACGTGGCAGTGGCGACCGAGCTGCGAACGCAGCGCGTACCGGCGCTGTTCCGGGTGCACGCATCGCCCGATGAACGCAAACTCGATACGCTGCGCGCGACGCTGCGAATCCTCGGTATCGAGCTGCAGCTGCCCGATCCGGTGCAGCCACGCGACCTGGCCGCAATTGCAGCGCGCGTGCGCGATCCGGAGAGCCGCCCCTTCATCGAATCGCTGGTCGTGCGCTCCATGGCGCAGGCGCTGTACCAGCCCGACAATATCGGCCACTTCGGCCTGGCGCTGACCGATTACGCCCATTTCACCTCGCCGATCCGGCGCTACCCGGATCTGATGATTCATCGCGCGTTGCGCGCGCGCCTGGGTCTGCTGCCAATGGATTCACAGCCCTCCGCGGCCGAACTTGCGGCGCAGGGGGTCGATCTGTCGCGGCTCGAGCGCCGCTCGGACGAAGCCGATCGGTACGTGGCGACCTTCCTCAAGTGCGTGTACCTGCGCGATCGCGTCGGCCAGACCTTCGATGGCCTGGTGACCACCGTCACCGAATTCGGCTGCTTCGTGCAGCTGCTCGCGCTGGGCGTGGATGGCCTGCTGGCATTGGCCTCGCTGCGGGACGATGACTACCAGATGGCGCGCGATGGCGGCCAGTGGATCGGCCAGCGCAGCAAGCGCCGCCTGGCGCCCGGAGTGCGGCTGCGCGTCATCGTGGCAGCCGTCAGACCGGTGGAGGGGATGATCGATCTTGAGCTCGCGACGGACTGAAACCGTCTACGGCCTGCACACCGTGGGTGCGCTGCTGCAGCGTCACCCTGAGCGCGTGCTGCGCGTCTGGCTGCAGCTGGGACGCGAGGATTCGAGAGCCGTGCACATCGAACAGCTCGCGCGCGCAGCAGGCAAGCCCATCGAGCGCATCGATGCGCAGCGGCTGCACGCGCGCGCAGGAAACGTGGTCCACCAGGGCGTGCTGGCCGAAGTCATCGCCATGGACCCCTGGGCCGAGTCGCAGCTTCTGGCCGCGGTCCAGGCGGCTGCCAATCCACTGCTGCTGGCGCTCGACGGCGTGCAGGACCCCCACAACCTGGGAGCCTGTCTGCGCACGGCCGATGCCTGCGGCGTGCTGGCCCTGATCGTGCCGCGTGACCGCGCGGCGCCGCTGAATGCCACCGCGCGCAAGAGCGCCTCCGGTGCGGCGGAGACCACCCCGGTCGTGACCGTCACCAATCTTGCGCGCTCCTTAAGCCTGCTCAAGGAGGCCGGGCTGTGGATCGTGGGCGCCGACGCGGATGGCCCCCACACGGCCGCGCAGGTCGACCTCACCGGCCCGCGGGTGCTGGTCATGGGTGCCGAGGGGCGCGGACTGCGGGCCCTGACGCGGCGCCACTGCGACTGGCTGGCGAGGCTGCCGAGCCGCGGCGCGGTCGAAAGCCTCAACGTGTCGGTGGCCGCAGGGATGCTGCTTTATGAAGCATTGCGGCAGCGCGAGGTCATTTAATCCACTTGCGCCAATCGGGGCTTTTTGAGGTATCCTTGCCGGCCATTTTCGACCCGACCCGGTGGCATCAAAGCGCCGGATCTCCTTGCCGCACCGCGTTACGCTTTGAAGCCTGTGACGGGCGGCATTACCAGAAGGAGCACTGAGTGAGGCATTACGAGATTGTATTTCTGGTCCACCCGGACCAGAGCGAGCAGGTTCCCGCCATGCTCGAGCGTTACCGCGGCATGATCGCCGCCGGCAACGGCACGGTGCACCGGGTCGAGGACTGGGGCCGGCGCCAACTCGCCTACCCGATCGCCAAGGTGCACAAGGCGCACTACGTGCTGATCAACATCGAAGTCGACCAGAAGACCCTCACTGAGCTCACCGGGGCATTCCGGTTCAGCGATGCCGTGCTGCGCCACCTGGTCACGGGCGTCGATGCCGCCATCACCGAGCCTTCGCCCATGGCGCGCGCGGAAGAGGAAGGCGAATCGAATCGTCGCGAGCGCGACGAGGATATGGATGATGAACCAATCGCGGCGGGTGTCTGATGCGTACTCCGACTAATTCGCGCTTCACACGGCGCAAGAAATTCTGCCGCTTCACGGCGGATGGCGTGGCCACGATCGACTACAAGGATCTGGCGACGCTGAAGAACTACGTGACCGAGACCGGCAAGATCGTGCCGAGCCGTATCACCGGCACCAAGAGCTTCTACCAGCGCCAGCTGGCGACGGCCATCAAGCGCGCTCGCTTCCTGGCGCTGCTGCCCTACACCGACCAGCACTGAGAGCTAAGTCATGGAACTCATACTGCTGCAGAAGGTGGCCAACCTCGGCAACATTGGCGACCGCGTGCGCGTGAAGTCCGGTTATGGCCGCAACTTCCTGCTGCCCGCGGGCAAGGCTACGCTGGCCACGGCTGAGAACATCAAGCGTTTTGAGACGCGCCGGGCGGAATTGCTGGCGCGCGCCAACGATGAACTGTCGCAGTCCACGGCCCGCGCGGAAGCGTTCAAGGATTTCAAGCTCACCATCACGGCCAAGGCCGGCACCGAAGGGCGCCTGTTCGGGTCGGTCGGCACCGCCGATATCGCCGAGCACAGCACCAAGGCGGGCCATGCGCTGGCGCGCAGCGAGGTGCGCCTGCCCGGCGGCCCATTGCGCGTGGTGGGTGAGCACAATGTTCAATTGCATCTGCATGCCGATGTAAACATCGAGCTGCCGGTCATCATCGTCGCCGAAGAATCAGCCTGACGGCGCAGGTCGGGGAGGGCACATGAGCGTGCCGCTGCGTCCGCGGCGCGAGGGGGGCAGCTCGAGCACCGAGGGCCTGACCCCGCCGCATTCGATCGAGGCCGAGCAATCGGTTCTCGGTGCGCTGCTGATCGACTCCAGCGCCTGGGACCAGGCTGCCGATGTCGTGTCCGCGGGGGATTTTTATCGCCCCGACCACCGCATCATTTTTGAATCGCTCTCCGAACTCGTTGCAGGCAGTCGTCCCTGCGACGTCGTCACTGTGTCCGAGCAGCTCGAGCGTCGCGGCAGGCTCGAGGATGCCGGCGGTCTGGCCTACCTCGGCACCCTGGCGCGTGATACCCCGACCGCCGCCAACGTGCGCGCGTACGCCAACATCGTGCGCGAACGGGCGCTGCTGCGCGCACTGATCGAGGCCGGGCGTGAAATCACCGCGTCGGTCTTCAGTGACGAGGGACTGCCGGCACGAGAACTGGTCGATCGGGCCGAGGCGCGTGTATTCGAAATCGCCGAGCAGGGCACGCGGCTGGGATCCGGTGCGGTGCGCGTCACTGCGCTGTTGCCGCCACTCATCGACAAGATCGATGAATGGCACGCCAATCCGAACAAGCTGCGCGGACTGGCCACAGGCTTCACCGATTTCGATCACAAGACCGGCGGCCTGCGCGGCGGCGACCTGGTTATCATCGCGGGCCGGCCGTCGATGGGCAAGACCACGCTCGCGGTGAATATCGCCGAGTACGCGGCCATCAACCCCGACAGCAAGGCCTCGGTGGCGATCTTCAGCATGGAAATGCCTTCCGAGCAGCTCGTGACACGCATGCTGTCCTCGATCGGCCACGTGCCGCTCAACAGCATTCGTACCGGGCGGATCTCCGATGACGACTGGGTGCGCATCACCTCCGCCACCAGCCAGCTGTCGGAGGCGAAGATTTTCATCGACGAATCGGCAGGGCTGACCCCGACCGAGCTGCGCGCACGCGCCCGCCGCATCAAGCGCGAGCACGGACTGGACCTGGTGGTGGTCGACTATCTGCAGCTCATGCAGGTGCCGGGCACCAAGGAAAATCGCGCCACGGAGATCGCCGAGATCTCGCGCGGACTCAAGGCGCTGGCCAAGGAACTGTCGGTGCCGGTGATTGCGTTATCCCAGCTCAATCGCGCGGTCGAGCAGCGCACCGAGAAGAAGCCGGTGATGTCGGATCTTCGTGAAAGTGGCTCGATTGAGCAGGATGCAGACATGATCCTGCTGATCTATCGCGACGAGGTGTACGACAAGAACACCACCAGGAAGGGCATCGCGGAGATCGATCTGGCCAAGCATCGTAACGGTGAGATCGGCGGGTTCCTGCTGACTTTCCAGGGTCAGTACACGCGTTTCGTCAACTACGCACCGGATACCTACGCCGAAGGCATCCTGCGGTAGAGTGCCGGCGTGGAAGCGCTGCTCCAGCTAGGTTCGCGCATCGTAGTGCGCGTCGATCGGCTGGCGCGCATCGCGCTGACGGCCGCGCGACAGGGGCAACTCTCCGGCATTATTTTCTGGGCCGCGCTGATCGGCATCTGCGGCGCATTCACGGGTGTCGGCTTTCGCGCCAGCGTGCGGCTGGTGCAGCAGGCGCTCACGGGACATTCCGCCGGCCTGGTCGAGACCGCGGAACTGCTGCCCTGGTGGGCGCGCATCGCTGTTCCGACCATCGGCGGCGCCTGCGCCGGCACGGTCATCTGGGTCGCGCGGCGCGTGCTGCATTCGAACCGGCCCCTGGATTACATGGAAGCCGTGGCCGTGGGCAATGGCCAGTTGGGCAGCCGCGCGGCCTTGCTGCAGGCGGCATCCTCCTTCTTCACCATCGGTTCGGGCGGCTCGATCGGACGGGAAGGCCCGCTGGTGCAGCTGGCCGCCGCGGCGGCCTCGAAGATCGGCCAATGGACCAAGGCGCCCGTGCCGCGGCTGCGGTTGCTGGTCGCCTGCGGCGCCTCCGCGGGCATAGCGGCCGCTTATAACGCGCCCATTGCCGGGGCGCTGTTCGTGGCGGAGGTCGTGCTCGGCTCGATTGCCATGGAAAGCTTCGGTCCGTTGATCGTCGCATCGGTGGTCTCGGATGCCACCAGCCGGCATTTCCTCGGATACGGGCCGGTCTACCAGGTGCCGCACATCAATTTCGGCGCATCCTGGGAGCTTGCGCTCTACGCGCTGCTCGGTGTGCTGCTGGGACACCTGGCGCCACCCTTTCTGGCGCTGCTCGATCGCGCGCGGGCGAGCTTTGGCAAGCTGGGTTGGGCTCCGCCCTGGACGCTGGCGCTGGGTGGACTGATCGTGGGGCTGATTTCGGTCTGGGTGCCGCGCGTATGGGGTAACGGCTTCAGCGTGGTCAATGACATGCTCAACGATCGGTTGCCGCTGGAACTGCTCGCCCTGGTACTCGTCGCCAAGCTCGTCAGCACGGCGGCCACCGTGGGCTCCGGGGCCCAGGGCGGTATCCTGACCCCAACGTTGTTCATGGGCGCTGCCCTGGGCGCCACCTTCGGCAATGGGCTGCACCTGCTCGATCCGCACTCGCTGTCCCAACCGGCGGCCTACGCGGTGGTGGGCATGGGCGGCTTCCTCGCGGCCACGACGCATGCGCCGCTGACCTCCATTCTGCTGATCTTCGAAATGACGCTCGACTACGAAGTCGTGCTGCCGCTCATGCTGGCCTGCGTGACCGGACATTACGTGGCACGCATCTATCGCGGCGGCGAGTCGGTCTATACGCGTTCGCTCAAGGCGAAGGGGCCGGGAGAGGCGAATGAGTGGCGCTTGCGGCAGATCGGCCCGCTGATCCGTCCCCCGACCGCACTGCTCCAGCGCGATCAGCCGCTGAAGTCGGCGCGCGAGGAGGCCCTCGCACGCGGCGGCGGCCGCGCCTATGTGGTCGATGCGGAAAAGCAGCTCGTCGGTGAGTACGACCTGAGCGTGCTGGCGCGCCAGCCGGGCACCCAGATGCTGCCGGACAATTACACGGTGGGGGAGGCCATGGAGCCGCCACCGCCGGTGCTGACGCCGGAGATGTTGCTGGGCGATGCGCTGGATGTGTTCCTGGCCAACCACTGCAGGCGATTGCCGGTGGTGTCCGGACACTGGAGCCCGGTATTGCTTGGCGAGGTCAGCCGCCACGATGTGATGCTGGCGCTCCAGGATCGGATGGCCGACGAGCGCGAACCCGCCCGAGGCGCAGATCCTCCGGAGGTGCGGGCCCGCCTGCCCTGAAACCCTGCGCGGCTAGCCTTCGAAGAACCCCATCTTCACGCCGGCGAGCTGGATCACATCGTTGTCGGACAGCTTACGAGCCTGGGCACCGATCTTCGCGCCATTGACCAGCGGGAAGTTCTCCTCGCCTTCCGAGTCGACGTGCACGATGAAATAGCCTTCCGCCCGGCGGGTGATGGCCGCAACCTGCACGCCAGGGCGGCCCAGAGTCGTGAGCGCCTTGGTGAGCTCGAGCTCGCGGCCCGCAAAGGCGCCTGAGAGCACCTGCAGCTTGGCTTTCTTGATGGCCGGTGTGCCATTGCCCAGCGTGCGACGCGCGCCGGTATTGGTGGCGCTCGAGTCGGCAACGGCGGCGCGAATGCGCTCGACCGGCCGCGCCGAGGGCTGAATGACCATGGTCTTTTCGAATTCGTCCTGCTGGGCTTCATCGTCCTCGACGAAGCGTAGCTGGTGGTGCCCGGCGGTAATGACATCGCCGTGCTGCAGGGCATGCTTCTTGATGAGCTTGCCGTTGACGTAGGTGCCGTTGGTACTGTTGAGATCCTCGAGAAACGAATCGTTGAGGATATTGATGATGAGCGAGTGGTGTCCGCTGACGGCTGGATTGTCGATGCGGATGTCATTGTCAGGGAGACGCCCGATCGTGTAGCGCTCCTTGTTCATGTTGTATTCCGCAAGCACGGTGCCATCCAGACTCAAAATCAACCTAGCCATTGCGTGTAGCCTCAGGTGGAGCTGAACCAGCCCAACATCTTGTCGAATATGCCGCGGGGTGCGGGGAACGATTCCATGATCTCTGCCACGACGACCGAAATATTGTCCTTGCCACCGTTGTCATTACCCAACTGGATCAGTTGTTTAGTGGCATTCTCAAGGTTAGCACCAAAGGTGCTGATGGTTAAGTGAATGTCATCATCCTCGACCATGTCCGACAGGCCGTCCGAACAAATGAGGTACAGGTCACCCTTCTGCACCGGGTGCTCCTGGACTTCCACGTCGACATTGGGTTCCACGCCCAGGGCCCGCGTCACGTAGTTCTTATTGGCCGCCCGCTGCGCCTCCTCGGGGGAGTAGAAGCCGCGATCGACCAGTTCCTGCAGCAGCGAGTGATCCATGGTGAGCTGTTCGAAGGCGGCGCTGCGCATGCGGTAGAGGCGCGAGTCACCGACGTGCGCTATCGAGACACGATTGTCGAAGAACAGCGCGCCTACCACGGTCGTACCCATGCCTTCGCATTGCGGCTGCGTGCGGGCGGTTTGAAAAATGATCTTGTTGGCGCGCAATATGGCATCGCGCAGGATGATCGAGGCCCGTGCCAGGCCGGCCGCGGAGTCGTGATTGCGCAGGTCCTCGCGCTCGACCGCATCTCGCACCAGGCCGACGATGGTCTTGACCGCGATGCCGCTGGCCACCTCGCCGGCGTTGTAGCCGCCCATGCCGTCCGCCAGCACCAGCAACCCGATGTCCGAGTCGTAGGCGATGGTGTCCTCGTTGTGCTCGCGAACCCGCCCGGTATCGGTCTGGCCCACGCAACGCAACTTCCCCTTGAGGCTCATGCGGCCCTGGAAACGCGGCATAGACTGTTTCTTTGTCGAATATTGAACTGCGTCACAATTCGATCCGTGGCGTCCCTTATAGCCCACTTCGTGGCATGCAAAGCCTTTCGAGCGCGGGCTCAAGTCTGCTCAAGCCACATAACTTAGCATCGCAGCACGCCCAATGCGCGGCTCTGATCACAAATGCGCTGCGGGGTGTAGCATGATCCGGGACGCAGTTATCCGTTCAACCGTGAGTGAATTCGTATTCGTGGCTCGTAGCCAAACCCTGTTCGTGTGCCGCGATTGCGGTGGTGAATCCCTCAAATGGCAGGGCCAGTGCGCGCACTGCAAGGCCTGGGATACGCTCGAGCGGATGGCCGCGCCGCGCTCGAATGCAGTGCGCGCAACCGCGGCACAAAGCGCTGCGCTCGAGGCGGCAAGTCTGACCGCCAATGCGCAGCCGCGCATGTCGCTGCGGCTCGCGGAGCTCGATCGCGTCTTTGGCGGTGGGCTGCTGCCCGGCTCGGTCACGCTGCTGGGCGGTGAGCCCGGAATCGGCAAATCGACCCTGCTTTTACAGGTAGCGGCGACCCTGTCGCAGGATCTGC